>LULI01000327.1_pt1 | contig 21542 bp, 18 predicted proteins | sample 728191 | NCBI WGS metagenome assembly LULI01 (sample SAMN03860293, study PRJNA289734) | marine metagenome | biome: seawater column; feature: ocean; material: water; isolation source: Red Sea water column Station 169 - depth 50m | place: Saudi Arabia: Red Sea | collected 2011-10-15 | depth 50 m | reverse complement strand
GCTTCAGGATGCGTAGATTTATTTTCATACATTCCTAACATCTCATCAGGCATTGCCCACATTCCTTTACCTATTTGCGCCTTACCTTTGAACCCAGTCTCAAGACCAATGTCAACATTCCAATCCTCATAAGCAGCAATCCAAGATTGCTGCTCCATCTCTGCTTTTGGTACTACAGGCGCAGCTTCCATGCTGGTATGAATTTCGTCACCCGTTCTGTCTAAGAAACCTGTATTTATAAATATAACTCTGTCACTTGCCACTCTGATGCATTCTTTAAGGTTAACAGTGGTTCGTCTTTCCTCGTCCATAATCCCAATTTTTACGGTTAGAGGATCTAAGCCCAATTCCTGTTCAACTTTTGCAAACAAATCACACGGAAACTTAACTTCTTCAGGTCCGTGCATTTTTGGTTTTACTATATAAATACTTCCAGTTCTTGAATTTGATTGTTTTCCTTCCTTTAAAAGATCATGCTTGCCTATACAGATAGTAAACATGGCATCCATAATTCCTTCGGGGACCTCATTATTGTTTCCATCTTTTTGTCTGAATAATTTCTATCCTCATTCAGAGTCCTTGTCATCTCTTCTCCGCCTTTAAAAAATGTTTCTTTGAGATCTCCTTTCATTAAACCCAACCAGTTCCGATAACCTAAGGATTTATCTTCCGCATCTACAGCCGCAACAGAATCTTCAAGATCTTGTATGGCAGTTACAGCCGATTCAACACAAATATCCTTTATGTTTGCAGGATCATCTTTGCCTATAGAGTCTTCAGAGTCGATTTCAATTTCTATGTGTAAGTTATTGTTTTTAAATAAAATACTACTAGGATTATCAGAGTCTCCTGTAAAACCTATAAACTGAGATTCATCCTTTAATTCAGTAAAAGATTGATCGCTGGTACTTATCTCAAGACTTCCCTTATTTATCTTAAAGCCTGTTACATCAGCGTATTTTCCTGAAGATAATGGTACAGACTCATCTAAGAAATTTTTTGAAAATTCTATGACTTTATTTCCTCTAACAGGATTATAAGGTCCTGATTTTTCAGCACCTTCCTCTTCCGAAATCATATCTGTTCCATAAAGAGCATCATAGAGACTACCCCATCTTGCATTAGTAGCATTTAAAGAAAACCTTGCATTCATAATAGGTACGACTAATTGAGCACCAGCAACGAGTGCGATTTCTTCATCTACATTTTGAGTGGTTATTTCAAAATCATCTCCTTCTTCCAATAAATAACCTATTTCTTTTAGGAAATTTACATATTCATCATGATTATGTGGAGAGCCTTTTTTTGAAATATGCCAACTATCGATTGTTTTTTGAATCTCAGTTCTTTTTGCTAAGAGATCCTTATTGCGTGGACCAAACTCATCAAGAACTCGCTCAAAAGATTCCCAAAAATCATCTGAGTTAATATCCAAACCTGGAAGAAGTTCGTCTGTTAAAAAATTATCAAGTTCTTGTGATACCTTCAGACTACCATGTGTAATTCTTTTTGACATTTATTTCCTTATCTATCGTACTTATGTATCTATGTAAGTATGAGGAATATTACAGTGATAAAGGGCATATATAAATAATATTTTTTTTAATGATATTTTGCTATAGCATAGCGAATCAATTCAAAAGATTAAGGGGAACTAAATATGCCAACTATAAATGAAGTGACTACTTTAGAAGTTAAAGATGAAGTAGCAGTTTTAACTTTGAACTCACCTCCAGTAAATGCCTTATCGGCAAATGTAAGAGAAGGCTTGAATAATGGTATAAGCGATGCTCTAAAAGATGACTCCGTAAAATCAATTGTCATTATATGCGATGGAAGAACTTTCATAGCTGGAGCGGATATTACTGAGTTTGGTCAAGCCCCTAAAGGGCCTTCACTTTATGAAGTTCAAGATATGATAGAAAACTCAACTAAACCTGTAATAGCTGCCATACATGGAACTGCCTTGGGTGGCGGCTTAGAAGTTGCTCTTACTTGTCATTACAGAATAGCTGTTCCTTCAGCAAAATGCGGTCTTCCAGAAGTTAATCTAGGTTTACTTCCAGGCGCAGGGGGCACACAAAGACTACCTAGAATTGTAGGTGCTCAAAAAGCTCTTGTAATGATGACTAGTGGAGAGCATGTCCCTGCCAATGAATGTCTCGATATGGGCTTAGTTGATGAACTTGCCAATGAAGCACAGTTAGAAAATGATGCTATTTCTTTTGCTAATAAGATAGTTTCTGAAGGTAGACCATTAGTGAAGGTTAGAGATGCAGATGAAAAAATTAAATCAGATAAGGGAAATGATGAACTTTTTTCTGAATTTAGAAAATCAATTTTAAGAAAAACTAGAGGATTTTTAGCTCCTGAATACAACATCCAATGTGTAGAGGCTGCAGTTAATCTTCCCTTCGAAGAAGGCATTAAAGTTGAACAAGATTTATTCATGAAACTCATGACAGGTTCTCAATCTGCAGCTCAGAGATATATATTCTTTGCTCAAAGGCAAGTTACAAAAATTCCTGATATTGAAAAAGAGACTCCTTTAAAAGAAATCAATTCAGTAGGTGTGATAGGCGCAGGAACTATGGGTGGTGGCATCTCAATGAATTTTGCCAATGTTGGTATCCCAGTAACAATTATCGAGCAGAGTCAGGAAAGATTAGATAAAGGCTTAGGCATTATCAGAAAAAATTATGAGAACACAGCTGCAAAAGGTCGCATCTCGAATGAACAAGTCGAAGAAAGAATGGCTCTCATAAATGGTCAAACTTCTCTAGATGCTCTTGATTCGCAAGATCTTATTATTGAAGCTGTATTTGAAAATATGGATCTAAAAAAAGACATATTCAAACAATTAGATGGTATATGTAAAGATGGTGCTATCTTGGCTTCAAACACTTCTGCATTAGATGTGAATGAAATTGCTGCCGAAACTAGTAGACCTGAAGATGTAATAGGGCTTCATTTCTTCAGTCCAGCTAATGTTATGAAACTCTTAGAAATTGTTAGAGGTGATAAAACATCTAAATCAGTTGTAGCGAGTTCGCTAGCAATAGCTAAAAAGATTCAAAAGATTGCTGCTGTGGTAGGTGTATGTCCTGGGTTTGTTGGAAATAGGATCCTTGCTCAAAGACAGAGAGAGGCCAATAAATTGATACTAGAAGGCGCCCTTCCCTGGGATATAGATGATGCTTTATTTGAATTTGGTTTTCCCATGGGTCCTTTTGCTATGTCTGATCTGGCTGGTCTAGATATAGGCTGGAATAAAGAAACTTCTAATGGAGAAACTCTAAGAGATGTTTTATGCGAAGCAGGAAGATTAGGCCAAAAATCAGGAAAGGGTTTTTATGTCTATGACGAAAATAGAAATAAATCACCAGATCCAGAAGTAGAAGCACTAATCAAAAAATTTGGAGAAGATAGACAAATCCAAATGAGAGAGGTTTCAAAAGAAGAAATTCTTCAAAGATGTCTGTATCCAATGATCAATGAAGGATTCAAAATCTTAGAAGAGGGCATGGCCATCAGAGCAAGTGATATAGATATTGTATGGACTAATGGTTACGGATGGCCCGTGTATGAAGGAGGCCCTATGTTTTATGGCAACCTAGTAGGTTACGACAAAGTGCTTGATTGGTTACAAAAAGCTGAAAAAGAGTTGGGTCCTGAATTTAAACCTTCACCATACCTAGAAAGGGTTGTAGCTGAAAAAATAAATATTCTTTAGGAATTAAATGTGAATGAACTTACCCAAAAAAGTGCGGGAGAACTTGCGCACCTTATCAAAAGAAAAGAAGTTTCCAGCAAGGAAGTGGTTGAAGCTCACTTAGATAGAATTAAAGAAGTTAATCCAGAAATTAATGCCATAACAGTAACACTTGAAGAATCAGCACTCGAGATGGCCGCAAAAGCCGATAGTTCTAATACCGATATCGAGGACAAGCCTTTTCATGGTGTTCCCATTACCATAAAAGAAAATATAGATTTTGTTGGAACTCCAACTACGAATGGTCTTCCTCTTCTGGCTGAATCTATGCCTCCCAGAAATGCTCCTTTGGTGGATAGAATGTTAAATGCCGGAGCAATTCCAATTGGCAGGACGAATATGCCTGAAATGGGCATGCGCTTAGATACAGATAATCCGCTTAGAGGTAGGACCTTTAACCCTTGGAATAAGGAAATAACACCAGGAGGTTCAAGTGGCGGTGAGGGTGCTGCTATTGCTTCAGGGATGAGTCCTTTTGGAATAGGAAATGATATCGGCGGTTCATTGAGAAACCCAGCCTATTGTTGTGGCATCACATCTATAAAACCTTCGATAGGCAGAATCCCATTTGTCAGAACCATAGCCCCTTTTGAGGATATGGGTATATCCGGTGCTTTTTTAAGTGATGGACCTATGGCTAGGTCTGTAGAGGATTTGAGAATGGGATTATCGGTTATGTCAGGTAGACATATAGATGATCCTCAATCAATCAATAGTCCGTTAATTGGTGATTTTCCAATCCAGCCAAAAGCAGCCTTAGTTAAAAAGGTAAGTGATATCGAATTACCAGAATCTACACTAAGAGAAATAGATAAAGCCGGTGAAGTTTTGATATCGGAAGGTTGGCAAGTTGATGAAGTGGAGGCACCTGAAGTAGAGAGAGTGCATGAAATTTGGGGAACTATCTTAAATCAAGGTTTGATAGAAGTGCTACCAGAAGAAATATTTAAACCGGAAACAGTTGCATATCTAAAAAGAACCAATGAGGCTAATTTATTGGAGATGACACTTGATCAAGCCTTACTTGAAAGAAGAAGATTAAGAAGATTATGGTCAGCTTTCTTAACAAAATATACTGTCTGTATTGGGCCTACTTGGTCTAATTTACAATGGCCAATTGATACCGACCTAGATCCTGATAAAGGAGACGAAGCATTAAGACAGAGTTTTATTTTTATTGCTCCAGGAAACTGCTTAGGAATTCCTTCCGTTGCATTGCCAATGGGAGTGGATAATGGTCTACCTACAGGTATTCAGATTTATTCAGAATTATATAGAGAGGATCTGTGTTTAAGTGCAGCTGAACTTATACAAAAACAAGTTCCATGCCCTACTCCTATTGATCCAGTCTAGTCGTATACAACCTTTTCAAGGATAAGACTTAAATCACTTACGCTTTGCCTATAACGATCCTCGTGTATACGCTCATTATTACCATGTATGCCTGAACTTTCATTTCCTTCGTAAATATAAGTATTAAATCCATAGCTGGCTATGCCTATACCTCTAGAAAATCTACTATCTGTAAATCCTGTGCTTACAGATGGTGAGAGTTTTGAACCAGGGTAATTCGTACTTATAAAGTCCTCAATTGCTAGATAAAGCTCGGAGTTGGTAGGCGATGAGCCTGGAAAACCTAACATAAGAGGTTCAACCTCAACTCCAGTATCTTTTATAAGATCCTCTATCTGTTGTATAAATTCTTCAGGTTTATTATCCGGCAATATTCTGCAATCTATTTCCGCCCATGCCGTGGGAGGAACTACATTTATTTTTACACCTCCATTCATTCTTGTAAGCGAGCAAGTATTTCTAGTTAATGCATGAGAAGAAGGCGAAAATTCTTGCAGCTCCTTCATAAAGATTGGATCCTGGATCATATTCTTAATATCCTTATATTTGCTTTTAAAAGGTTCTTCTAATCCATCAGATCTATCTGAAAATACTCTATCAACTTCCGGTATGATTCTAGGATCAAAAGGACTATTCCATATGATATTCAAAGCTTCTACTATTCTTGAAACTGAACTTGTTGTCCTTGGTGAAGAGCCGTGACCAGGCTGATCTACAGAATTAAGTCTTAGCCAGACAGGAATCTTCTGAGTTACCTCGATGCTAAATCCAATCCCATCTTTTGATCTAAAGCCACTACCGCCTTCATTCAATAATAATTCAGCACCTTCAAAAGCTTCTGGTCTATTCTCAACAAGCCATCCCATTCCATACTTTCCACCAGATTCTTCATCAGCTGCTGCTATATAAATTATATCCCTATTGAGAGACTTGTTTGATCTGTGCAGTTTAAGAAAGTTGGCTAAGTGCGAGATGCCTAATCCCTTCATGTCTAAAGCGCCTCTACCCTGTATGTAACCATCTACTATCTCACCAGATAGAGGATCAAAATCCCAATATTCTTCATTTGCTGGTACAACATCAGAATGATGTAAAAGGATAAGAGCTGGTTTATCACCTCCCTTTATTCGCGCCCAGATATTTCCTCTCGTAGGGGCACTTTCTGCAGAATCATATTCAATACCTTCTTCATCGAATATTTTTGCCAAGAAATCTACTGCTCTTGATTCATTACCCGGAGGGCTAATGGTATCTACTTTTAGGTATGCTTGAAGCAATTTAACCGCTTCATTTTCTAATTCTTCATCTGCAAGAGTTAAGGCAGAAAAGACATAAAGGGTAAGTATCGAAAAAATTATTTTTATCATACTAGTTACTTATAAATTTTTGATGAAAATCAATAATATCAGGATCCACTAGCGCATCGGAAACTTTTAGCTCTCGTTGCAGATGCAAAGAACTTAGATTCTTACAGCGACTCAGGGCAACATAGGCTTGTCCCGTTGCAAAGGCTCCAGCACCTAAATCTACAGAACAGTTTTCAAGGGTTAAGCCCTGAGACTTATGAATAGTAACTGCCCATCCTAATTTGATAGGAAATTGTTTAAATGATGAGATGACTTCCTCTAAAACCTCATCAGAATCCTCATCGTAAGTAAATCTAACTTTGTTCCAAGCTTCACGTTCTACTTTGTGTGTTTTTTTATTTATTTTTACTTTGATATATTTTTTCTTCTTATCCAGGCACTCAGATATTGTCCCAAGGGTTCCATTTACCCATCGGCCTTCAGGATCGTTTTTTATGAACATTACATTTGCACCAACTTTTATCTTGAGCTCTCTTGGGGCAGGTAAATCATTTTCATTAAGCTCTCCAGTTTCTTTAGATTTTATAATTTCCTCTTCTCCTTCAATATGACCTAATTTATATTCATTTAATTCTTCTGCTCTTTTTTTTCTCGAGGTGAGTGTCATGAAAAATTCTGACTCGAGCGTTGGATCAAAACAATTTGAATTAATTTGATCGATAGTTACATCTAGATCTTTTCCAATTCGGATATTATTTAAAAGTTCACAAAACTTTTGATCTTCTTCCTGTCTAAAAGATTCCGTAAGTTCAAAATAACTTATTTTTTTCATGTCTTTATATGAATGCGCATCAAAGAAATAAATAGAATTATACTTCTCATAAATTATCCTCTCTTCACTCTCTTTAATTATGGGTGGTAGTTGAAATAGGTCACCGCAAGCCAGCACATGAATGCCACCAAACGGCTCTTCAGAGTTTCTATGTATCTGAAGAGATTGAGATATCGCATCAAGCATTGGTGCTCGAACCATAGAAACTTCATCAATTATCAATAATTCTAAATTCCTGAGTAGTTTCCCAAATCTAGGATCTTTAGATTTTGTAATCAAAGGAATAGTCTCAAAACCAATCCTAAAGGCGGAATTAATTGTTGTACCACCTATGTTTAAAGCAGCAATCCCAGTAGGAGCTACAACCATTTTTTTTAATGACAATTGATTTTTTACTCTTTCAAGAAGAGTTGTTTTTCCAGTTCCAGCGGCACCTGTTAAAAAAATAAATTGTTGTTCAGAGTCATCTGAAAGCAAATCTATTATTTCATCCTGAACTTTATCAAATGACATATTGACCCTATGAATCTAATTTATCCATACTGTCGATTGCCCTTTCCATTTGCCTTTCACGTGTTGAATATTCATTTACAGATTTCTGCAACGCATCGACTTTCTTCATAAGATCTTCGGTAGAACCGCTAAACTTTTCAAATTCTTTTTTCAGTTTTCCAAACTCATTCATGATTTCTCCAGCTCTCTCATTAAGGGCTAAGGTTCTAAAACCCATATGCACACTTATAAGATAAGCCGCAAGAGAATTAGGTCCCATTACAAGGACTCTATAATCTCGAAAAATTATCTCCCTTATATTATCCAAAGAATCTATGGTTTGCATTAGACTCTCGCTGGGAATATACATAACACCAAGATCAACAGTAATACCCGATTGAACATACTTTTCTTTTATATCTGAAGCATCTTTAAGTACATGTCTTCGAATATCATCTCTGGTTTTTTTAACTTGTTTCTCATCACCTGAATCGCTAGCATTGAGAAAGTTATCAAATAGAGCTGAGGGGAATTTTGCGTCTATAGGGAGAACAAGGCCTTCAGGTAGCTTTATGATAAATTCAACGCGTTTTCCACTACCAGGAATGACCTCAGCATTACTCTCATACTGATTAGAATGGAAAATATCTTTGATGATTGATTCTAAAGACCATTCTCCAAATTTTCCCGCTAAGGTTCCACCAGATAAATAACGATTTAATTTACTAAGTGGTTCATTGAAAGACTGAATATCTTTAGAGAGTTCACCAATCGTGGTTCTCTGGGTTTCTATTGAGTGGTCTATTCCTTTGAGAAAGTCATCAGACTGATTAGTGTCATTACTATTTTTAAAAGTGTTAAAAAAGATTAAACCAATTACGATTATTAATAAAATGACAATTAAGATATCCATGCATATACAGCCTAAAAGTTACGATCTAAAAAATCAATTAGCTCAACAGTTCTTAATAGACCAGAATAAAAATTTTTTTGAATCTAATATCATAATTTTACATTCCCGGTTTCATAGCCAAGGTCTTGAAGGTTATCTTCATGGATAGATTTATTAATTCTATATTTTGAAATAAAGAACAAAGAAATAGGAGCGATAACAAAGAGTAAAGAAGTTGAAAAGATTGCAAGAGAGGTTACTGCTTCTCTCTTATCTTCAATAGAGGTCTCCTCTCCAAAGCCAGCCAATGAAAGGAGTACTCCTGATAGTAAAATACCGACTCCTCCAAGAATTTTACCTGACAGACCATTAACAGAAATGATTAATCCCTCGGATCTAGCATGAGTATTTTTTTGATGATCCTCTACTACATCTGAAAACATAGAACTAAAAACAATACCATTTATTACCCGTACACCTGCCATGAAGGCTGAATGCGTGGCATATAGATAAAAAAGTAAACCAAGCAGTGGTAAGGCAAGTCCTGCTTCTGGAAGTATATTGGTTCCAAATTCAATATCGATTATTCTTAAGATGGTCAAGGAAGGTCCTATTGTTATCATGATACAAGTAAGCACAAGGACCGTTCTCTTCTTATCCTTATTTTTTAGGAGTTTGTTTGCGCTTAATGCAGCTATGAATGCCCCAGGAATAGTCAAAGCTAAAATTAAAGTAAACACGTCCGGCTTCCACAACCAAAAGAAATTAATCATATAAATACTAAAGACACTTGATAAAGATCCTACTATTCCGAATAAAGATGTACCGATAATTAAATTACGCCAAGAATCATTTTTCCAAAGGGAAATGAGTCCTTTTATAACCCCTATATTTCTTGTTTCGTCATTTAATGTAGTCTTTTCAAACTGAGATTCGATATTTCGTAATCTAAAAACGGAATATAGGCTTGTTACCAAAAAAAGAGTGATGACGATCAAAGATACGGCTTTATAACCATTCTCTTGATTCCAATTGTCTCCAAATATAGTAGCAATGGAGGAGTAAAATATGACAGTACCTAAAATGCCAAAGTTATTATCTCTGGCATGAAGTAAATTTCTTTGCTCGTAGCCCTTTATCATTTCTATTCCTAAAGATGCTCTTGGAATAAAAAACATAGTACTGCTAATCCTAGTTATGATTATGAATAGTAAAAGTTGAGAAAACAAAGCAAATTGACTGCTTCCCAGCCGGACATTAAAGAGAAGGAATATACCTAGAGCAAAACCAAATAACCCAAATGCCATATAAGGGATTCTTCTACCAAAACGAGTAGCACTTCTATCAGATATTCCTCCAATCATGGGGTCTGTAAAAGCATCTACAAATAATGATAGAGCTATCCCTAAGCCACATAAAAAAGGATCTAAACCTAAAACTTGATTATAAAAATAAAGCAGAAACATTGATAAGAAGGCCTCTGAAGCTGCACCGCCTGCAGAACTCACAGCAAATGTATTAAGGTACTTCTTTTGAAGGTCTTGCAATTTATTAAGCGTATATGCTTTTTAGATAATTGATAAAAACTAAAAATAATGGAGCGAGATACGAGAATTGAACTCGTCTCTCAACCTTGGCAAGGTTGCGTAATACCACTATACCAATCTCGCTTGACGAATCTCTGTTTAACAGGAAGTGAAGTATACACGAAAGATTTTTTGATTTTCTAGGTTCTTTAAAAAGACATTAATCAGATTTATAAACTTCCTTTATTCCTAATCTCGCTTTGACCTCTTCCGCTTTTTCATTTGCATTCATAAACTCATGTATTAAGTGATCAAGGGTCTCTTCATTTTTCTTATAATCTTGACGGAAGGCAAGCCCTAAACCTCCAAATAAAAATGTCAAAAAGCCTAGCCCATAAGTAAATTCGTTTTGAGCATTATTCAATAAAACCAAGATAAAAAATAATAATAGGATAGTGAATAAAATAGGTATAACGATGATATTTTTTTTGCTATTGCTCTGGACTCTATTAACTTCATAAAATCTGTCATTCACAGATTTTAAATTTATTATGGATTCGATATCCTCTCTGACTTGATCGGAAGAGTACCCTCCCACATTGTTCATATGATCTAAAATAGATTTTATTATTTGATTATATTCAGTTGAGTCTAAAGATTGTGTTAAGGGATTAATGCCCTTTTTTTCAAGCTGTTTTATTAGAGAATTTCTCTGTTTTTTATCACTTTTATTCATGTCTTTCCCTGATTATATTTATCTCTTAAAAAATTTTTTTGAACTTTTCCCATGGCATTTCTTGGTAGTTCGTTGCTAAAGAAAATTTGTTTTGGGACCTTGTATCCTGCCATCTGTAGTTTCATATCACTAATGATATTTTCTTCTATCACTTTTGAGTTTTCATCCTTAACAATCACTGCAACGACACGCTCACCAAAATCAGCATCTTCTAGACCGATAACTGCAGACTCATAAACTCCTTCTATCTTATCAATAAATGATTCAATCTCTTTGGGATAAACATTCAATCCTCCGCTAATAATCATATCTTTATTTCTTCCAACAATAATTAAATACCCATCTTCATCAAAATAACCTTGATCTCCAGTATTGAAATAATTATCTAAACTAAAATCTTCCTTAGATTTTTGAGCAAGTTTCCAATAACCTTTAAATACATTTGGCCCTTTTACTTGAATATTTCCAATTTCGTCCGCTCCAACTGGTTCACCGTCATTATTAATTATTCTAACCTGCTGCCCTTCAAGAGGTAATCCAACAGTTCCAGATTTTCTTTTACCGCTTATAGGATTAGAGCTAATAATGTTTGTTTCAGTCATTCCATATCTTTCAAGAATTTTATGGCCAGTTATAGAGTAAAAGTCCATAAATGTTTCTTCTAAAAGTGGAGCAGAACCTGAAATAAAGATCCTCAAATTTTGGGTTACTTTTGAAGTAAGACCTTTATTATTAATTAATCTAGTGTAGTAAGTTGGAACACCCATCATTACCGTGCACTTAGGCAATTGATTTAAAACCTCATTCACTTCAAAGTTATCTAACCATAACATCTTAGAACCTGATAGAAATACACAACCAAGAGCAACAAACAAACCATGTACATGATAAATGGGAAGAGCATGAAGTAAGCAATCATTTGCTGTAAATTCCCAGGCTTCTTTCAGCGACATGGCATTTGTACCTATATTTCCGTGAGTCAACATAATGCCTTTAGGCCTTCCAGTTGTTCCAGAAGAATAAAGTAAAGCAGCTGTATCATCTTCCGAACAATCTACAACTTCGTGAATGCCTGCTAATTTTATCGCTTGTATAGAATCTTTATGTTGAATTTGAATAGTAAAAATGTGACTAGGTGGATGCTTTAGATTGAGAGAATCAATTTTTTCATAGACCTCTTTTTCGCAAATGAATAAAGTGGGATCAGCGTCCTCTAATAGGAAGGAAAGCTCATGATCTTTGTAGGCAGTGTTAAGGGGATGGAAGATTATGTTAGAACGCAAACATGCAAGATATATATATAGAACCTCAGGTGATTTATTAACTTGTACTGATACTCTATCGCCAGGTTTTAAACCTAAATTTGAAAATCCGTTTGCATATCGGGAAGACTGATCTTCTAACTCTTTATAAGAAATAATTGAACCGTCCTTGAGCTCGATACAAGGAGTGCTCAAATCTTTCGGAAAGCCTTCTCTATATCTTAAGTAGAGATTCTCCATGGCAATTTTTAACGCGCAGTCTGTCCATCATCAATTTTTATGCAAGTTCCCGTAACGCACTCAGATGATGGAGATACTAAGAACAATAATGTAGAGTCCATTTGCTCAGGAACACATATCCTTTTTCTGGGGAGACCCTTACTGACATCTCCTATTCTTTCCAACATTTTATCAGCCATCTCTGAATGAAATATACCTGGGGCTATGGCGTTAACATTTATATGATGTTTAGCCCACTCAACAGCTAAAGATTCGCTTAAAACTTTTTTTCCTAAACCAAATCTTTTTGCAGTTTCTGATAATCGATCTACACCAAGTTTTCTTGCAACCTCATTTGATAGGAGATAAGGGCCCACTAAATTTGTATCTATGACTCCATCAATCAAAGCTTCATCCTGTTTGATCGCCCATTGAGCATCAACCATACCGGCATTGTTTATAAGCGTATTAATCAAGCCAAGTTGATTCTCAACTATATCTATACAGTTACGGATACTGTCACGATCCATTACATCCAAAGGAACTACAGCGCATTCTCCACCTGCATTTCTTATTTCTCTCTCTAGTGCTTCTAATTTCTCAACTCTTCTTGCAGCTAGAGCTACCTTTGCTCCACAGCCCGCTAAAACTTTAGAAAAACGATATCCTAAGCCTGAGGAAGCTCCAGTGACTAAAGCAACTTGACCGCTAAGATCTACAGAAAAGTTTGGTGTTGAAAATTTACTCATATTTGTCCCCTTATTCTTTCTATATAGAAAATTTATGCGCACTAAATTATGCAAAATCTCTACTTTTAGGTACTATGTTGACTATTCCCGCCTTACTAAACAACGAAAATACCTAAATTATGAGTATACAAAATAAAATTGAGCAGGCAACTACAGTTATAAAACCTAGCAGAGAAGAAGCTGAAGAAGCCGTTAGAACCCTGATATGTTGGACTGGAGATGATCCTGACAGAGAGGGTCTCATTGAAACTCCCAAGAGAGTTGTAAAAGCATACGAAGAATTCTTTGAAGGCTACGATATGGATCCTGAAGAGGTATTGCAAAAAACTTTTGAGGAAGTTCAAGGTTATGATGATGCGGTTATTGTCAGAAATATAAGAGTTGAGTCACACTGTGAACACCACATCGTTCCCATCATTGGCGTAGCTCATGTTGGTTACATACCAAATAATCGTGTTGTTGGAATAAGTAAACTTGCGAGAGTTATTGAAATTTTTGGCAAACGCCTACAGACACAAGAAACAATGACAGCCCAGATAGCGGATACAATCCAAAAAGTACTAGAACCGAAGGGTGTTGCAGTAGTTGTTGATGCAAGTCACCAATGCATGACCACTAGGGGTATTCATAAAACTGAATCTAGCACCATTACTAGCAGAATGCTTGGTGCTTTTAGGGATAATCCCGAAACTAGGTCTGAATTTATGAATCTAATTAACAGTCCCAAGGACTTTTAAGATTAAAAAAATATATATTTTTTTAACCATTTTTTTGGATGATTTCGACATAAATTTGCATTAAGATTTAATCAAGGGGGATTTAATGGCTATTAATACAGAGAGTTTTGATTTTGATCCTGATTATCTCAGGAAGAAGTACAGAGAAGAGAGAGATAAGCGTCTTAGACAAGACGGTAATGAGCAGTATCAAGAAGTTTCTGGAGAATTTTCTTACTTCGTTGAAGATCCCTACATTGATGATGCAATAGAAAGAGAGGCCATCAAAGATGAAATTGAGGTCGTTGTTATTGGTGGTGGTTTTGGAGGAATGCTAGCAGGTGCGAGACTAAGAGAAGCTGGCATAGATGATTTCAAAATCATAGAGAAAGGTGGCGACTTTGGCGGAACTTGGTATTGGAACAGATATCCCGGCGCCTCTTGTGATATCGAGTCATACATCTACTTTCCATTACTAGAAGAAACAGGATTCGTTCCAAGGCAGAAATATACTAATGCACCTGAAACCCTAGAATATTGCAGAGTTATTTGTGAAAAGTTCAAACTTTATGAAAATGCGCTTTTACAAACCGAGGTGATTTCAACAAATTGGGATGAAGAATCATTAAGATGGATTATTAAGACCAACAAAGGTGATGAATTAAAAGCCAGGTTCGTGGTTCATTCAAATGGCCCTCTTAACAGGCCTAAACTCCCAGCCATTAAAGGTATAAATGACTATAAAGGACATACATTCCATACTAGTAGATGGGACTATCAATATACTGGAGGATCTTCGCATGGAGATCTAACAGAGCTTAAAGATAAAAAAGTAGCAATAATCGGAACTGGGGCTACTGCAGTTCAATGCGTACCTCATCTTGGTGCAGCAGCTGAAAAACTATATGTATTTCAAAGAACTCCGTCTTCTATTGATGTAAGAAATAATCAACCAACAGACCCCGAATGGATTTCCACACAAAAACCTGGATGGCATGATGAAAGGAGAAAAAACTTTGAAACTCTTCTCACTGGTGGAATGGTCAAAGAAGACTTAGTTTCTGATGGATGGACAGAGGCATTTAGACTTCTTTTTGGCAATCTTAGACAGCAAGCACCTTCCAAATTAAAGATGGTTGGATTTGCATTATCAGGTATTTTTTCTTCAAAGATGTATAAAGTCGGCTTCAAATCTTATATGACTGGAAAAGTTTCAGAAGCTATGGACTTAAGAAATGCTATGCAAATGGCTGACTTTCAGAAAATGGAAAAGGTTAGAGCTAGAGCCGATGCAGTGGTGGAAGATAAAGAAACCGCCGAATCACTGAAACCCTACTACAATCAATTCTGTAAGCGTCCCTGCTTTCATGACGAATATCTCAACACTTTCAATAACCCCAATGTTGAATTGGTGGATACTGATGGAAAAGGTCTCGAAGAAATATCCGAAAACGGCATAATATTCGAAGGTAAAGAATATGAGGTTGATTGCATAATTTTTGCTACCGGATTTGAAGTTGGAACTGACTATAGTAGAAGAGCAGGTTATCAGATACATGGAATAGATGGAATGACTGTATCTAAGAAGTGGGAAAATGGTCTCGCTACTTTTCACGGTATGCACAGTAGAGGTTTTCCAAATTCTTTCTTTTTCGGACCAGCCCAATCAGGTTTCACAGCTACCTATACATATTCTCTCGATGAGCAAAGTATTCATTTAGCTCACATTCTGAAAATTGCAAAAGATAAAGGTGTAACCAGAATTGAAGCTTCTCAAGAAGCAGAGGAAAATTGGATTAATACCATAATCGAAAAAGCTAGACTGACAGCTGACTTTCAGGAGAACTGTACTCCTGGCTACTACAATAATGAAGGTAAAGTAAATCAAACCCCTCAAAATAATACCTACGGAGGCGGTCCCATAGAGTTCTTCGCTCTCATGGAAAAATGGAGATCTAAAGGAAATCTAGAAGGTCTAGAACTGAGCTAATTATTGTACAAACTAGAAATACTCCATCATCCATACAACCCAACTGATTTAGAGGAAATATTTGCTATCAATCAAGCTAATATCCCTGAAGTTGGTAATATTGATCATATCGACAGACTTAAACGTTTAATCGATTGGAGCTGTCATTTAATTGTTGTAAGAGACAAGGAAATAGCAGGATTTATCATCTTGATGAGAGAAAATCAAAGTTACGAATCTCTTAATTATGAATTTTTCAATTCTCAAGGATATCCTTTTCTGTACGTTGATAGAATTGCAATTAAGGAGGAACATCGACGTAAAGGATTGGGACACATGATTTACTCAAAAACTATTGAGATAGCTAAAGAGTTAAACTTACCGACATGTTGTGAAGTTAATACCCTGCCAAAAAATGAACCTTCCTTAGCTTTCCATGATTCGTTTGGCTTTGAAGATGTTGGTACTAAGGACTATGAAGACCATAGCGTAGTTTTCCTCAGGAAATCTCCTAGTTGAGGTCGTCCTTGAAAAAATTAATCAAGCCCACACCTGTAATTATTAGAAGGCACCCAACTAGCATTGTGTAAGTTATTGCCTCATCTAAAAAGAGATTGGCCCACAACATTCCAGATACAGGGACAATAAGCACAACTGTCGAAGCTTTAACCGGCCCTACTCTCTTTATCAAAATAACATAACCCATGTAAGCCAAGCCTGTACATAAAAAGCCCAAAAGAAAAACACTTAAAAGAACTTCATTTGGATGATTGAAATGTAATCCACTTTCTAAAAAAGTAAAAGGAAAAACCAGGAAAGTAGCTACCAATAAAGTCATAGAAGCTAAATAAGTTGCATCTATTTCTTTAGTTGTGAATATATAATTTGAACTGAATGCATAAAAGAAAGATGCCATGAGACATAGCAATAATGCTATTAATGAAAATTCTAATGATTCATATCCAACAAATATAAATAAACCTACCATGCCTATAATTATCCCGAGTAATTGAGTGAGATTAGAACGCAATTTCAACCAAAGGCTAGCAATAATGAAAGCAAATAAAGGGGTTGTACCATTCAGAACAGACATAGTGCCAGCATTCAAATCAATAGCTGCTCTAGAAAAAAGATAAAAAGGAACAGATGCATTGATACAAGCTAGAAGGAGAATAGAAGGAAAATTTTCTCTTATCTTTCTAAGATGCTGTCTAGTGATAAAAAATGGACTTAGTATCAATGAGGCTATTAATAATCTTGAGAAAACTAAGGTTATTGGCCCTACTTCTGGTGCAGAAACCTTTATAAAAAGAAAGGATGACCCCCATGCTATGCCAATTGCAATAATTAATGCCCAGTCAATAACTGCACTTTTATTCATTTATATAATTAATTTATCTTACTAAAGGATCCTAGTAAGGCCGATCCCCAATGATAGTTACTCTTTCAACCTTTCTGACATTTGGCCAATAATCAGAATTTGCATAATGTTGACATGCTCGATTATCCCAAAAAGCTATTGAATTATCTTCCCAGGCAAATCGACATTGGTACTCAGGCACAGAAGCTCTGGAATATAAGAAATTTAACATCTGTTGAGATTCCTCAGGATCCCAATCTTTAATGTATTGTGTAAAGGCCGCATTGACATAGATGACCTTCTTTTTTGTATCCGGATGAGTTCTTATTACTGGATGTTCTGGCATTGGATATTGCTTATTAAAGGCTTCTATCTCCTCATCAGATTTACCCTCTTTAATGAGCCTATCTCTAAAATTTGCAAAATCATGAATCGCTATAGCACCTTCAAGTTTTTCTTTAACTTCTTCACTAAGATTGTCATAAGCTGCATACATATCTGCAAACAATGTATCTCCTCCATGTTCTGGCTTTTCTATCATTCTTAATACTGAACCTAAAGACGGTTCCATTCTCCAAGTAACATCAGAGTGCCAGGTATTCTCTCTACCTCTGCTCTTTTCATTGTGCGTTATAACCAATACCTCTGGAAAATTTTCTTTTTTTGGAGCGAAAGGATGAATTTCTAATTCCCCAAAATTTTTAGAAAAGTTTATATGCTGTTCTGTTGAGATGTCCTGATCTCTAAAAAAAATAACCTTATAAACTAACAGTGCCTCGTAAATTAGGGCTTTTGTCTCTTCCTGCATAGGTTTGGATAAATCAATACCAAGGATCTCACCTCCTATTGTTGGACTCAACCTATTCACTAAAAATGGTAGGTTTTTTTGTTCAAATGCATCTGGATTAAAGTCAATCATAATTATCTCCCTACACAATCATCAACAAGCTTTCTCAACTTGTCAATCTGAAGTTTAGATTCGTCATCAGGATAAGGAAGCATATTCTGGTATGTCCTAACCTGACCTGTGCATGCTTTGAAAAAATCATCAATAAAACTTTAATCAAGACAGCTAGCCTACAGAGAAGCTATCTTGCTCGGTCTAGGATCTAATTGAAAGATCAAGTGTAACTAAGAAACATTTCTTTCTTTGCCTTCCCAATAAGGAGCTCTCAAATCTTTTCTAAGAATTTTACCAGAGGGATTTCTCGGCAATTCTGAAATATGCTCTACCGTTTTAGGGCATTTGTAACCAGCTATTTGAGTTCTAACAAATGAAATTACTTCTGCCTCATCAAGAGGATCTCCTTCAGTTTGAACAATAAATGCTTTAGTTGCTTCACCCCATTTATCGTCAGGTATTCCAATAACAGCTGCATCTGCAATTTGCGGATGACTGAGTAGTGCGTTTTCAACTTCAGCTGGATAGATATTTTCTCCACCAGAAACAATCATATCTTTGACCCTATCGTGAATATATAAGAAACCTTCTTCATCAAAATAACCTACATCTCCAGAATAAAACCAACCATCTTTTATAGCTTCAGCCGTTGCTTCTGGTCTATTCCAATAACCTTTCATATTTAAGTCAGATTTGATAATTACTTCCCCTACCTCACCGACTGGCACATCATTGTCATCAGAATCAACAACCCTCAAACCGACACCCTTTGCAGCCTTACCGCAAGATCTTAACTTTCCTCTGGAGATTTCATGATCTTCTGGATATAAAAAGGTTATTGCTCCATTGGTCTCTGTAAGTCCATATACTTGCCAGAAGTTACATTTCATTAATTCCATAGCTTTTAGAAGCGTATCGTCAGTTATTGGGGACGCACCGTAAATTACAGTTTCTAGAGACGAAAAATCAGTATGGGCTGATTCAGGATGTTGAATTAAAAAGAGTATTACTGCCGGCACAAAGATAGTATGTTGTATCTTCTCTTGTTCAATAAGCTTGAGAATCAAACCTGGATCAACCTCAGGGATGATGATACTTTTAGCCCCAGTGACCATACCAGCTATACCCATATTAGTGCCGGCTACATGGAAAATAGGCATGCATACAAGGTTTACACCACCCTCTTCTATGTCTCTATACATAGCTTCTTCATTAACAATAAAACAAGCACTAAAATTATCATTTGTTAATTGAACTCCCTTAGGATGTCCAGTGGTGCCTGAGGTATAAAGCTGAATAACATCATCATTGCCATCACTCTCCAACATTGGATCTTTATCCTCAAATGAATCTCTCCAACTAGCGAAATCCTGCCACTCATCATGATTTCCCCCCACTGTAATAATCTTCTTGACCGTCTGAATTTCATCTTTTATTTCCTCAATTAATCCAAAAAACTCTGGCCCTACAAATAGAACTTCGCTTTGAGAATCATTCAGGATAAAGGCAACTTCAGGAGGAGCTAGTCTCCAATTAACTCCAACTGTAACGGTTCTTGATTTGAATGTTCCGTACATAAATTCAAAAAAAATGTCAGAGTTTTTACCTAAGTAAGCGACTCTTGAATCAGGTTTACAACCCTCTTTTATCAATCCTTGAGCAACTCTGTTAGAGAAACTATCTAATTCCTTAAAAGTTGTTTCTTTATCTTCAAATTTATGAGCTATTTGCTCGCCAGACCTTTCGACTCTCCATCGAAAAATTTCAACCATGGTTTTTTCATACGGTATTTCCACTTTTCTCTCCTATATCCAACCTAACGGTTTAAGCTTGTCATTCACGAAACTCTCAGGAACCTCTTCTAAAGCTGTACCTAGAGTATCATTCCATCTATTCAAAAATCCAAATAAAGAAATCACAGAAACAATATCAATAATCTCCTTTTTGGAATAGTACTTACTTAAGTTATCAAAATGCTCTTGATTAGAGTTATTTGGTACCTTTCCTGCTGCAAAAGCTAAATCGAGAACAGCTTTTTCTGAGTTACTAAATTTCTCACTTTCCGAGTAGTTAAGAATATCAGCAATTTTCTTTTCTTCAATACCAGCCCTTTCCGCGCCATGTGAGGTGTGTGCTTGACAGTATTTACACCCAGCTGACAAGCTTGATGCTAAAGCAATTAATTGTTTTGTGCCTGCATCAAGACCATCAGATTGAAAAACCACACCTGCTAAAGCTGAAAAGGACTTAAGTAACTCTGGTCTTTCAGACATAATTAAATGAGCATTTGGTAGATATCCCATGAAAGATTCTACTATTTTGAAAAGCTCCTCAAATTCTTTCAGGTCCTCTCTGTATGTATCGCCTATAAATGTAGTAGGTATTTTTTCCATATTGCTTTTGCGATATAAATTATTGCTTTAGTTTGAATTCTGGATTAACTCTAATTCCCTAAATTCATGTTCTATAGATAAGTCTATCAATTTCCTCCATAAAGGTTCTGCTATGGAAGAACTTAGTCCACAAGATTCTCCAAAATTAGTTACTTTAGATATTACATCTTCAATTCTTTCTTTATCAATTATCAAATTTTTATCATTTTTTACTAAAGCAGCCATCTCAATACACTTTTGTCTTCTAGCGAGGAGTAAAACCAGTTCTTTGTCGAGAAGATCTATTTCCTCTCTTATATCTTTCATAGTGATGGTCATAATTTTTTGTTTTTATTAATAATAGATTATATTACTTATTTGTTAGGCTAAAGAATATATGAATATTGAGTTAATTTATGAAAATAATTAAAGAATTAGAAGACTTGCAGCCCGAGATGGAGAATTGGAGAAGAGATATACATGCTCATCCAGAAATAGCGTTTGAAGAACACAGAACCGCAAAAATTGTTGCTGATAAATTAGAGAGTTTTGGCATAGAAGTTGAGACAGGAATAGCTGGTACAGGGGTTGTAGGAACTCTAAAAAAAGGCAAAGGTAATAGATCTATTGGTTTGAGAGCTGATCTGGATGCTCTTTTGATCCATGAAACTAATGATTTTGAACACAAGTCCAAAATACCCGGAAAGATGCATGCCTGCGGTCATGATGGACATACAACGATGCTTCTGGGCGCGGCTAAATATTTAGCAGAAAAAGGTAATTTTGACGGAACTATAAATTTTATTTTTCAACCAGCTGAAGAGAATGAAGGTGGTGGGAAAGTTATGGTAGAAGATGGGCTTTTTGAGAAGTATCCTGTAGAGGCTGTTTTTGGTATGCATAATATTCCAGGTATGCCAGTAGGTTCATTTGCCGTAAAGTCTGGACCTTTCATGGCTTCCTTTGATATCTTTAACTTAAAAATTATAGGTAAAGGTGGTTATGCAGCAATGCCTCAAACAACAATCGATCCGATCATAATTGGTACTAAAATTGTTGATGCTTATCAATCTATTGTCAGTAG
>LULI01000411.1_pt1 | contig 21709 bp, 28 predicted proteins | sample 728191 | NCBI WGS metagenome assembly LULI01 (sample SAMN03860293, study PRJNA289734) | marine metagenome | biome: seawater column; feature: ocean; material: water; isolation source: Red Sea water column Station 169 - depth 50m | place: Saudi Arabia: Red Sea | collected 2011-10-15 | depth 50 m | reverse complement strand
ACAGTATTTTCAGAGGAATCGTCTTCATCTGTATTAGTATCAGATTGTCCTTCTGCGCTTTCCTGTTTATATAGTTTTTGAGTTAGTGGTGTTAGAACATCATTTAGATTTTTTGTCGCAGACTCAATTGCTTCGATATCTTCAGATGATATTGCTTCCTCTAATCCTTTGAGCGCCTCCTCTACTTGATTCTTTTCTTCATCTTCAAGCTTATCCTCTGATTCCTCAATAGTTTTTCTTGTGGCATGAACCAACATATCGGCATTATTTTTAGTTTTTACTAATTCTTCAAATTTCTTATCATCTTCAGCATTTGCCTCAGCATCTTTCACCATCTTTTCTATATCTTCGTCTGATAATCCGCTAGATGCTTTAATAACAATTGATTGTTCTTTCCCAGTATTCTTATCTTTTGCTGAAACATTCAAAATTCCGTTTGCATCAAGATCAAATGAAACTTCGATTTGTGGAACTCCTCTTGCTGCCGCAGGTATGTCAGTAAGATTGAATTGGCCTAAAGATTTATTCTGAGCAGCCTGAGTTCTCTCTCCTTGAATAACATGAACTGTTACAGCAGTTTGGTTATCTTCGGCTGTCGAAAATATTTGAGATTTTTGAGTAGGAATAGTAGTATTTTTTTCAATTAGTGGGGTAGCTACTCCACCTAGAGTTTCAATACCAAGTGTTAATGGAGTAACATCTAAAAGCAATACATCAGTTGTATCTCCAGATAAAACTGAACCTTGAATAGCAGCGCCAACAGCTACTGCTTCATCAGGATTTAAATCTTTTCTAGGATCTTTACCGAAAAAATCTGCAACTTTCTTTTGAACAAGTGGCATCCTTGTTTGTCCACCAACGAGCAAAATCTCATTTATGTCTCCCTTTGATATTTTTGCATCCTTGAGTGCAAGTTTTAGAGGCTCAAGGCTTTTATCGACCAAATCCTCTACAAGAGACTCTAATTTAGCTCTAGTAATCTTGTGGACAAAATGTTTTGGCCCAGAACTATCAGCAGTTATATACGGCAAATTAACTTCTGTTTGCTCAGATGAAGATAGTTCAATTTTGGCCTTTTCAGCAGCTTCTTTTAATCTTTGAAGCGCAAGAGGATCACTTTTCAAATCAAATCCAGATTCCTCTTTAAATTTATCAACAAAATAGTCAATCAATCTTAAATCGAAATCTTCACCGCCCAGGAAAGTGTCTCCATTTGTAGATAAAACTTCAAATTGATGTTCTCCATCAACGTCAGATATTTCAATAATAGATATATCAAAAGTTCCTCCTCCAAGATCATATACTGCTACCGTTGAATCTCCCTTGCCTTTATCAAGACCATACGCAAGCGCTGCTGCAGTAGGTTCATTGATAATTCTTTTAACATCTAAGCCTGCAATTTTACCTGCATCTTTCGTTGCCTGTCTTTGTGAATCGTTAAAATAAGCTGGTACGGTAATTACTGCTTCTTTTACTTCATGCCCGAGATAATCTTCAGCAGTTTTCTTCATCTTTTTTAGAACTTCTGCAGCAACCTGTGGTGGGGCTAATTGTTTTTTTGATGCTTCAACCCAAGCATCACCATTATCTGCTTTAACAATTTTATAGGGAACCATGTCAGCATCTTTACTAACAACTTCATCATCGAATGTTCTACCTATTAATCTTTTGATTGCATACAAGGTGTTTTCAGGATTAGTAACAGCTTGTCTTTTAGCTGGCAGTCCAACAAGAACTTCATCGCTATCTGTATATGCAATCACAGAGGGTGTTGTTCTTGCACCCTCAGCATTTTCAATAACTTTTTGTTGTTGGCCTTCAACAACAGCAACACAGCTGTTAGTTGTTCCTAAATCAATTCCTATAATTTTTGACATACTTTTTCCTCTAATTTTTAATCACAGTCACTCTTGCCGGTCTTAAGACTCTTGAGTGCAGTTCCCAGCCCCTTTGAAAAATATTTCCAACAAAGCCATCTTTCTTGTTTTTATCTTTCTCCATTGAAACAGCCTCATGTTTTTTTGGATTAAATTCCTCATTATCCGGATAGATAGGTACCATTCCGAATTTATCAAGAGTTGATTCAAAAGATTTTAAAGTTAATTCAATACCTTCTTTGTCCTCTTTTGAGGAATTCTCAGACAAATTATTTAATGCATTCTCTAAATTATCTATTATGGGCAAAAGCTCCATGAGTAGTCTCTCAGTTCCATATTTATGAGCTTTTTCAACTTCTGTTAATGTTCTTTTTAAAGCATTATCAAGGTCAGCATTAGCACGAAGTAATAGTCCTTCGAGCTCCTCTTTTTTATCAACAAGCTCCTCATATGTTGGTGTACCAACATTTTCAACTTCATCCTGAGAATCATCAATAACATCAGAATCTTCCTCAGATCCATTTAATGAAAGCTCTTCATCAAGTGAATTTTCTTCAACAGATTTATCTTTTTCACTCATAAAATATCCCTATACCACCATATATTGGGATATTAATTATCAGTTCAAGGGGTTTTAACTAATCTAATTTTTTAACGTGAAGCACGAGATTATGATCAACTAATTGATATCCAGCATCTTTGGCAATAGAGTTTAGCCTTTCAATTAATTCATTATCCTGAAATTCTAAGACCTTCCCAGTTTCTAAATCAACCATATGCTCATGATTTTCTTCTATTACTTCATAAACAGCATGACTGCCTTCAAAGTGATGTTTTTTAACTATTCCAGCAGCTTCAAATTGAGTTAGGACTCTGTATACAGAAGCAAGACCAATATTTTCACCTTTGTTTAAAAGTTCTTTATATATATCTTCAGCACTAAAATGTGCTTCTTCTTGAATAGCAGTAGATTCTAAGACTTCCATAATTTTTATTCTAGGCAATGTAGCCTTAAGACCTGCTTTTTTCAGTTCTTTTGTTTGGTTCATTTAACTTTAGTATAGTACAGTTTTCAAAATTATATTATGCTCTTGCATTACAAGAGATAATATAAGAGAAGTATAATCAAATTTTGTTATGAAAAGTATATTGATTAAAAGTTTTTTAAATAAGTTTTTTGCCTACTTTTTAGTATTAATAATTTCATCTTGTACATCATTGACGCCTTACAAGGTCCCTATTTTGCAAGGAAATATTTTTGATGAAGATGATATGTCCAAATTGAGTGAAGGTTTAACTAAAGAGCAAGTTCAGTTCATATTTGGAACAGCTTTAATTAAAGATCCTTTTCATTCAAATCGATGGGATTATTATTACTCTATTCAGGTAGGCGATGAGCTTTTGGATGAAATGAAATTATCTATAAACTTTAACAGTGATGGTCTCGTAGATAATTGGACTATTGAAGATCTTTCAGAATAATTAAACATTTGAGAGCCGATCCAAAAAGGCTTCTAATAAAATTTCACAAAAACTGTCAATTGCCTTCTCAGGCAGCAAATTATTCAACAATATAGGAAGTTCAAATTCTGCACTGAATTCAATCAGAGTTTCATATTTATCTTTTTTAGAAATATCCCACACTCCTTTAAAGGAATTAAAAGGGCCTTCAATTTGTTCAATTATGATTTTATTTTCTTGCAAAATGTTCTTTGATCTAATTTCGTAATCCCTCAGCAAAAAAATAAATTCCAATTTGCCAATCTCAAATTGATCATTTTTTTCTATAAGCTCTGACTTTGAGCAGCCAGGTATATATGAAGAATAGTTTTCAAAGTTTGCGATTTGACCGTAAACTTTTGAAAAGTCTTCAGTCACTGACTTTAAAAAATGAATTTTACGGGGCACTCTAAAGGATCTGTGAAATAAATATTGAGGCAACGCTTATTGGAGCTATGAATTTTATAAAAAATCTCCAAAGCTTATAAATAATTTGATTAACATAACCTACTTCATTAGTAATAAGTTCTTTTTTCATAAACCAACCAACAAATATTGCTATCATCATCCCACCCAAAGGAAGCAAAATTTGATTAGCAATAAAATCCATTGAATCTAAAAAATTTCTGCCAGGAGTGAGGTTAAATTCAGACAAAACATTAAAACTCAATGCGGTTCCAATACCTAAACTCCAAGCGAAAAAAGAAATAGCTAAGGCAGAGTATTTCCTTGATAAAAAGCCTTCTTCAGATAAGTAAGCCACACCAGGCTCAAGCAATGAAATAGAAGAGCTTAAGGCTGCAATAGACAACAATATGAAGAAAAAAGCACCAATTATTTGACCAAATTGCATTTGGTTAAATGCAGATAACATTGATACAAAAACAAGCCCTGGTCCGCTATTTGGTTCTAAATTGAAAGCAAAAATAATTGGAAATATTGCTAAGCCCGCTAACATAGCTACCAAAGTATCTAAAGATGCTACGGTAAAAGAAGTTGGAACTACTTTTTGATCTTTGGGCATGTACGCTCCATAAGCCATAATTGAACCCATTCCCAAACTCAAGCTAAAAAAAGCTTGACCCATTGCACTCAAAAATGTCTCAGCCGTCACATTTGAAAAGTCTGGAGCAAATAAAAATTCCAATGTCCTAATAAATGCTCCATTAAACATTGCATATATGACCATAAAGATTAATAAAAATCCTAACATTGGCATTAAAATTTTTACCATCCTTCCAATACCATTTTTTACACCTGCAGAAACAATCAAAAAAGTTAAAAGCATAAAAACTGTATGCCAAAATAAAAGATTATATGGTGAGGCTATAACAGCACCGAACTGATCTGATGAACTTAAAGCATCGGAGGGTAATGCAGCAATAAAAATATAATTTAAACAAATGCCAGCAATAACACTGTAAAAAGAAAGTATTAGTACTCCTGCTGTAATTCCACTCCATCCAACAAGTTTCCACAGTGAAGAAGTGTTTGATTGCATTGCAGTTCTTTTCATTGCATTGATTGGACTATTGCCAGCCCTCCTTCCAATAATGATTTCACTAATCATGATTGGGACTCCTATCATAACGATACATAGCAAGTAGATTAGTACAAAGGCACCACCGCCATTCGTTCCGGCTTTATATGGAAATCCCCATATGTTTCCTAAGCCAACAGCAGATCCTGTAGCTGCAAGTATAAATGTCCATTTTCCAATCCAGGCTCCATGAGATTTTAGTTTTTTTTCCATAATTATAAATAAGGGTTGCTGTATGGATTAATCCAATAACCAATTGATATTAAAAAAGATATACATACTAGTAAAGTTAAAATTTTTCTGAATTTCTGATAATCAATATCTTTTTTATTGAAATCTTCTGTAGATCTCTCAAACACGAAAAACAGATAAAAACTAATTATCGACAAAAATAGAGAAATTAAAATAAGCTTTAAATAAGTAAGAAGTAGAATCAAACAACCCAATAAACTAAAACCAATTCCTATAGATAAGTTTAATTTTTGATTTTTTTGATCATCTCTCCATCCCCAAGCAAAGCCGCCTAAAAAGGTAATTATTATTGCGCCATAGCCTAATTGAAAATATATAAGGGTCTTGCTGACCTCTCCACCAATAATCCACGGTATAAGGCAAAATGTAGCAAATGGAAGAAAGCCAACATAGCCATAGGTAGATTTGATATTGGTTATATTCAATTTATTTCTTTAAAGTTATTGCACTTAGTTCTTTAGAATACATAATAAAGTATGCCTAAAGAAAAACCTTCTTTAATTGTAAAGAATAAAAATGCTTCTAGAAACTATAAATTAGATGAAAGTTTTCAAGCCGGAATTGTCTTAGAGGGTTGGGAAGTAAAATCGCTTAGACAGTCTAAGGTTGATGTAAAAAATTCATATGTAAATATCAAAAAAGGTGAGGCTTGGCTTATTGGAGTAAAAATTGATAGTCCAGCATCTTTAAAACAAGAAGATATAGATTTGACTAAATCAAGAAAACTTTTACTTCATAGAAAAGAAATCGAAAAGATAGAAAGATTGAAGGGTGAGAAAGGACTTACATGTGTTTTAACAAAAATTTACTGGAAAGATAATTTAATTAAATGTGATATTGCCATGGGTAAAGGCAAAAAGCATAGGGATCAAAGAGAGGATATCAAAAAAAGAGATTGGGAAAGAGATCAAGGAAGAATTCTTAAAAATTCAAAAAAATTCTCCTAATCGAATCAAAAAAAATATTCATGTATAATGCCTTTCCTTATGGGGGCGAATAGGGTTCGACGTTTCTACTGGACTCCGAAGCGCATGCCAAGATTGTAGTAATTCTTGTAAAACATACTACAAAAAAAATAGTTGCAAATAACGACAACTACGCTTTAGCAGCTTAATGCTAACCGATGCAAAAATTGACTGTGGTTTGAAGCATCGGCTAAACACACAGTCTAGCCAAGCTATATTGCTTGGATATAGTTTGGTAAAACTTAATCAAGCTAGCTTTTATGCCCTGCTCTTCGGGTGATAAAAGTTAAAAAATAATAGAATGAGCTATGCATGTAGAAGTTAGGCTGAAGGATTGACGGACGCGGGTTCGATTCCCGCCGCCTCCACCATTTTCATAATAATTCGTATAAATATAGACATATTGTCTATAGATAATTAAACTACGCATCTAAATTATGGCTAATTCAAAACAAGCAATTAAAAGAGCAAGACAAAACTCTAACAGATATAAGCTCAGACATGCACAACGCTCTGTTGTAAGAACCGCAGTAAAAGCTGTGAGAGCCGATATTGATTCTAAAGATAAGGCAAAAGCTTCAGAATCCTATAAAAAAGCACAAAAAGTTATCGATACAGCTGCTTCAAAAAATGTAATACACAAAAATGCAGCAGCTCGAACAAAAAGTAGATTATCAAAAGCTATTAAAGAATTAAGTTAATTCGTTCTCAGTATTTACCACTTCAGTTTCTAATTTCTTCAATAGGTCTTTTGTACCCTCTCCAGTAGCAGCTGAAATAAAAAATATTTCTTTAGATTTAATTTTTAAATCTTTTTCAATTTGTTCTTTGATTGACCTTAATTGTTCTTTTTGAATCAAATCAATTTTATTGCAAATAATCCATGTAACTTTTTGAGTTAGATCATCCTTAAATGAATCTAACTCATTCTTAAGTAAAGTAATTTGTTGCACAGGTGTAAGACTCTCGGAAGAATTTAAATCAACAAAAATTAATAAAAGTCCAGTTCTTGAAATATGTTTAAGAAATTTAATATGAGGCCTTAAAGTTGTAAATGGATAGTCACCTATTTTTGGTTTAGCTGATGATACGTTATTTAAAAAAGTTGATTTACCAGCATTTGGAAAGCCAACCAAACCAACATCGGCCAAAGATTTTAACTCTAATCTAATCGATCTCTTTTCACCCTCAAATCCAGAAGTAGATTTTCTAGGTGCTTGGTTGGTACTAGATTTAAATTTTGCATTCCCCAGACCCCCATCACCACCTTTAGCAATAATATACTCAGCGTCCTTCTTATTACAGTCAATAAGCTCTTCACCTGTGGAGTTATCGTAGACAACTGTACCAAGAGGAACCTCAATATAAAGATCATCTCCTGCGGCACCAAACTTATTTTTACCAGCACCCTTTTGACCATTTTTTGCATTAAATATTTTTTTATTTTGAAAATCTACTAGAGTATTTACATTAGTATTTACTTTAAAAAAAATATCTCCACCTTTACCGCCATCGCCGCCATCAGGACCTCCAAATGGAATATATTTTTCTCTTCTAAAGCTTGAAGCTCCAGAACCACCATCTCCTGCCTTAATTTCGAGATAGGCCTCGTCAATAAAATTCATTTTGTTTTGTTATTGAGGAATAACGTTTGCTGTCTTTCTTTTTTTTGGGCCTTTGTAAGTAAATTGAACAATGCCAGCAGATTTAGCGAACAATGTATCATCTTTACCAATACCAACATTTAGGCCCGGATGAGTATTTGTGCCTCTTTGACGAATAAGAATTTCGCCAGCTTTGACCAACTGACCACCAAATCTTTTTACACCAAGCCTTTTTGAGTTGGAATCTCTTCCGTTCTTGCTTGATCCACCTGCTTTCTTATGTGCCATTATTTACTCTCTAATTTAATATTTTTAATTTCAACCTGAGAATGCTTTGCTCGATGCCCTATTTTTCTCATACTGTGCTTTCTTCTTCTGAAGCGCAAAATAGAGATTTTATCAGCTTTCACAGTATCTTTTATTTCAGCAGTTACCTTTACATTATCAAGGTATGGTTGCCCAACCTCAACATTATCACCGTCTACGTACAATAAAACGTTATCAAAAGTAATCTTTTTACCAACTTCATCTTTTAAAAGATCAACTGATAAAATCATACCCTTTTCAACTTTATGCTGTTTACCGCCTGTTTCTATAACTGCATACATAATATAATCCTAAAAAGCTCGCAAAATATACGCTTTAATAAAGAAATTATCAATACTTAAACAGAATTTTGTATGATAAATGAAGCAATATGAAGAAAAATATCAATATTAAAGAGGAATTAAAGGTTGTTGAAAAATATATAAAAAAAGACCTAAGCAAGGAAAAAACTATTTCAGGCTTATACAAATATATTTTCAGATCAAGTGGTAAAAAAATGCGAGCAAGATTAAGTCTTATTGCTTCATCTGTTAAAAATCACAAAGACAGATTTAAACTAGCATCTGTAATAGAGCTTCTTCATACAGCAACACTCGTTCATGATGATGTCGTTGATAATTCTTCAGTCAGACGAGGAGTCAAATCTGTAAATAATGTTTGGACAAATTCGCATGGAGTTTTAATTGGGGACTATATTTACTCAAAAGCATTTATTCTTATGGTTGAAATCGGAAATAAGAATATTCTTGAAGAGCTTGCCAATGCAACAAATGATATTTCTCAAGGAGAATTAATTCAACTTGATGCAATTAGGAACATCAAAATATCTTTAAATAAACTAAAAAAAATTAGTTACTTTAAAACAGGCAGGCTTTTTGAAGCTGCAGCTAGGACAGGAGCAATGCTTTCCTCTTCAAATAGGAATTATGTAAAAAACGTAAGTGAGTGTGCTAAGAATCTAGGAATATTATTTCAAATCCGTGATGATATGCTTGATTATTCTTCAGATCTAGAAATTGGAAAACCATCATATCAAGATCTTAGGGAAGGCAAAGTCACTTATCCGTTTTTTTATGCATACAAAAATGGTAACACTAGAGATAAAAAGAATTTATTTGAGCTTCTTGGAAAAAATAACTTAAATCGATCAAAAGCAAAAACTCTTATTCAAAATTTGAATGGAATTAAAAAAACTCAGCAACTTGCTGAAAAATATCATGTCAAAACAGTCGACTGTGCTAATAAGATAAATGACCTATTTATCAGAAAAGAAATGATAGAATTAGCCGATATAGCACTTAAAAGAGATAAATAATGTTTAATCCTAAAAGTTCCTATAACAAAGAAGAACTAATTGCATGTTCAAATGGAGAATTATTTACAAAAGAAGGTGATGGACGATTGCCATCAGACCTAATGTTAATGTTCGATGAAATAGTTAATATTGATGATTTTTCAGGAAATTATAATAAAGGCTCAATTGAAGCTGTGCTAAACGTAAACCCTGATTTGTGGTTTTTTAAGTATCATTTTAAAGAAGATCCTGTTATGCCAGGATGTCTAGGTCTTGACGCTATGTGGCAACTTCTTGGATTTTACTTGTTGTGGACTGGCTTGCCAGGAATTGGAAGAGCTCTTGGGGCTGAAAATGTAAAGTTCTTTGGACAAGTTCTTCCAAAAGCAAAAAAAGTTGTATATAAATTAGATATTAAAAGGGTTATCAATAGAGGTGCAATAGTTGGCTTAGCAGATGGTGAAATGTTTGTTGATAATAAAAAAATCTATAGCGCTGAAAAATTAAAGGTTGGTTTATTTAAAGATCCAAGTAATTTCTGATGAGAAACGTAGTCATAACAGGTGTAGGTATTAAATCTTGTATAGGTAATGACTATGCAGAAGTACTTGCTAATCTTCAAAATGCTAAATCAGGAATTGTATTTAATGAGAAATATTCAGAAATGGGATTTAGAAGTTGTGTCTCTGGATCTGTCAATATTAATCTTTCAGAACATATTGATAGGAAATTATTAAGATTTATGGGTGAATCTGCAGGATATGCTTACTTGGCAACGAAGGACGCCCTTAGAATGGCTGGAATTGATGAAAGTCATCTTGACTCACCAAAAATTGGGATTGTTGCAGGTTCTGGAGGTGCTTCTACAAGAGTGATGTTAGAGAGTGGTGATATTGCAAGAGAGAAAGGACATTGTATTGGTCATGCTGCAGATTTAATTAAAAGTGGTCAACAAGATGTTGTCATAGCTGGTGGAAGTGATGACGAGCATTGGAGCTCATCTTGCTTGTTTGATGCTATGGGAGCGCTTTCATCTAACTTCAATTCAACTCCAACGATTGCATCAAGACCATACGATTCAAATAGAGATGGATTTGTTATTTCAGGTGGAGCTGGAATGATAATTTTAGAAGATGAGGAGCATGCAAAAAAAAGAGGCGCAAATATTTTAGCAAAACTTTCAGGATATTTTGCAAATTCTGATGGTTATGACATGGTAGCTCCTTCTGGTGAAGGTGCATCTCGATGTATGCAAGGAGCAATTGATAATTCAAAAATAAAAATCGATTACATTAATACTCATGGTACAAGTACTCCTGTTGGAGATGTAGCAGAAATAAATGCAATCAAGAATCTTTTTAATTCTGAAACACCAATGATAAGTTCAACTAAATCAATGACAGGACACTCACTTGGAGCTACAGGTGCTCATGAAGTTATATATTCAATTATGATGATTAATGAAAACTTTATTGCGCCATCTATAAACATTGAATCATTATGTGATGATGCTGAGGGCCTTGATATTGTTACCGAAACAAGGAATGTATCAATTAATAATATTCTTAGTAATTCTTTTGGCTTTGGTGGAACCAATGCAAGTCTAGTAATTAGCAGGTATTAATAAAGATTTAGTAAAGCGTCTTTTGTATACGGAATAACATCATTTACTCTGCCTTCCTTCATCTTTAATACCCATTCATGATCTGATAATAATGCTCTGCCAACTGCTATAAGATCATATTTGTAATTTGTAATATCGTCTATTGCTTTGTCAATACTTGTTGGTGTTGCTGGTGCAGTCATATCAATAAAATCTGAATCCAGTCCCACACTACCAACACCAATTGTTGGGATCTTTGTTATTTTCTTAGTCCAATAGGCAAGGTTTTCCTTTGAGCCTTCAAATTCGCTTTCCCAGAACCTTCTCATGCTTGAATGTAAATAATCCAAACCAGATTCTACAGGCGATGTAAGTATCGTTTTAAGTTCTTCAGGATTAGATGCAAGTTTAGCTTTAAAGTCATGTTGCTTCCATTGAGAAAATCTTAAGCCAACAATAAAATTTTCACCGACATTTTCTCTAACAGACTTAATGATATCCGAAACAAATTGTGAGCGATTATCTATTGAGCCTCCATATTCATCTTCACGAATATTTGTACCGCTCCAAAAAAAATTATCTATCAAGTAACCGTGAGCTCCATGTATCTCAACTCCATCAAATCCAATCTCTTCACATATCTTTGCATCTGATGCGTAAGCATCAATTGTTTCCTTGATATCTTTTAAAGTCATCTCATGAGCTACTTTTTTACCAGGTTTTACTAGTCCAGAGGCTGTATAACCAGGTACTTCAGGATTTGGTTGCATACCTAGTTTTCTAAAACCACCACAATGCCATAATTGTGCAATAACTGCCCCATTGTTATTTTTAATTCCCTCTACGACCATTTTCCAAGCATCTTTAGCCTCAATGCTATCTAATCTAGGAACATTTGGATATGCACTTGAAGCTTTATGACTTACTTCAATTCCCTCTGTAATAATCAACCCAACTTCTGCTTTTGCTCTCCTTGAATAATATGCAATCACCTCCTGTGTAGGAATTCCTCCAGGTGACTGATTTCTGGTCATAGGTGCCATTACAATTCTATTTCTAAGGGTAATATTTTTAAGTTTGTAATTTTCAAAGATCATATTTATTCTTTATCAAACCTTGATTTTCTCCATGGGAAATCTTTTGGTAAATCAGAAGAAATCTTATTCTTAAAATCTGGTTGTCTTTTCTCTAAAAATGACATTACTCCCTCTTTTGCATCATCCGAAGCTCCTCTTGAATCAATTAACTTACTTTCAATAATATGTGCATTTTCAGGACTATCATCTGCCGATAGTGACCACAGCATGTGTCGAGTCATTGCAACTGATACAGGGGCACTTGAATCAAAGAATAAATTAGATATTTCAACAGCCTTATCCAGTAACTTATCTTCATCAACTAAATAATTTACTAACCCAATTTTTGAAGCTTTTTGAGCATCTATAATCTCCCCCGAATAACAAAGTTCAAGTGCATTTTGAATTCCCACAATTTTTGGTAAAAACCAGCTAGCACAACCATCAGGAACAATGCCTCTCTTAGCAAAAACAAAGCCAAATCTTGAATTAGTTGTAGCAATTCTCACATCTGCTGGCAATTGCATTGTTGCTCCAACACCCACAGCATCTCCATTGCATGCTGCAATCACTGGCTTTAGAGAATTATAGATTTTAAGGTTTAATATACCTCCAGCATCTCTCCTGTAATTGGATTCAAATTGCCCTTTAGTATCAAATTCTTTATCAAATGTTTTCTCTCCAAAAGATAAGTCTGCTCCAGCACAAAAAGCTCTGCCAGAACCAGTAATTACAAGCGATTTGATATTGTCATTGTTATTAACAAGATCGATTGCATCGAGCATGTCATCAAACATCTGCATATTGAAAGCATTTAACTTTTCTGGTCTATTAAGTTTTAATATTGCAACTGAATCAACTTCGTCAAGAAGGATGGTTTTATATTCTTTCAACAAATTTAATACTAGAATGGAATATCGTCATCTGTAAGACCTTCTCCACTATCATCCTCGGGGAAAGGTGTATCAGAAGAACTTTCCATTTGATTTGAGTTATCAGATGAGCCTCTTGAGCCAAGCATTGTAAGTTGATTGCCTAAAACTTCAGTTGTGTATCTATCATTGCCATCTTTATCTTGCCATTTTCTTGTTTGAATTTTTCCTTCAACATAAACACTCGAACCTTTGTCTAAATACTTCTCAGCGATCTCAGCCAAATTACCAAAAAATACAACTCTATGCCATTCAGTCTTATCCCTATTTTCACCACTTTCTTTATCCTTCCATGACTCAGTGGTTGCTATAGAAAGATTTGCTACTGCTGTTTGTGTAGCTGTATATCTCATTTCAGGCTTTTGTCCTAAATTACCAACTAAAATTACTTTATTTACTCCTCTGCTCATAATTACCTCTTATAATATGTAAAAGTTTAACCTAATTTAATTTTTTCATCACGGAATTTTTAATTCAATGGATAGTATTTTTATAAAAGGTGCGAGAACACATAATCTAAAGAATATTAATCTCGAAATACCTAGAAATAAAATCATAGTAATAACAGGACTTTCTGGTTCAGGTAAGTCTTCTCTTGCTTTTGATACATTGTATGCCGAAGGCCAAAGACGTTATGTAGAGTCGCTATCAACCTATGCAAGAAGATTTTTATCTATGATGGAAAAGCCTGATGTTGATCAAATTGAAGGCCTCTCACCTGCTATATCAATAGAACAAAAAGCCACATCTCATAACCCAAGATCAACAGTCGGTACTGTTACAGAAATATATGATTACCTCAGACTTTTGTACTCAAGAATTGGCACCCCAAAATGTCCGGATCATGATGAAGAACTGAGTGCAAAAACTGTATCAGAAATCTGTGATGAGATTCTTAAGCTAAAAGAAGGAACAAAAATAATGATAATGTCGCCAATCATTAGAGATAAAAAAGGCGAACATTTAGGAATATATGAGGATCTTCGTAAAAGTGGCTATGTTAGAGTAAAGGTCAATGATGTGGTTTATCCTATCGAAGAGTTTCCAAGCCTAGAAAAAAACAAGAAACATAATATCTCTGCAGTTATAGATAGATTAGTCATTAAGCCTGGGAATGATATTAGATCACGCATATCTGAATCTATAGAAACATCTTTGATATTGTCTGACGGTTTGATTGAAGTGGAAGAAATTAATTCAAATTATGTTCATTTATTTTCATCTAATTTTTCTTGTTCACAATGTGGATACTCAATTCCTGAGCTTGAGCCAAGAATATTTTCCTTTAACAACCCTCATGGAGCATGTCCCCGATGTGATGGCCTAGGTGTGATTCAATTTTTTAGTGAGAAGAAGTTAATTCAAGATGATGAGGTCTCGATTGCAAACGGCGCCATTAAAGGCTGGACAAGGAGGAATAGATTTTATTATTACCAACTAAGATGTTTGAGCAATCATTTTGATTTTTCACTAACTACCAAATGGAAAGATTATCCACAAAAAATTAAAGATATTATTTTATGGGGCACTAAAGAAAAAATTGATTTCTCTCATAGGTTCAGAAGCGGAAGCAGAATTATAAGAAAGCACAGGTTTGAAGGTATTTTACCCTCTACAGAACGAAGATTTAAAGAAACAGATTCTGAATACATACGAGAGGAGCTTTCAAAGTTAACCTCTGAGAGCATTTGTGATGAATGTGATGGATCCAGATTGAATACATACGCCCGTAATGTTTTTATAAATAATACTCAAATTCACAACATTACTTCAATGAAAATAAGTGATTGTCTAGACTTCATCAAAAATATGAAGTTAGAGGGATCAAAAGAAAAAATTGCAGAAAAAATAGTAAAAGAAATCAAAGATAGATTAACTTTTCTGAAAGATGTTGGACTTAGCTATCTTACACTTGATAGAAGTGCTGAAACATTATCAGGTGGTGAAGCTCAGCGAATAAGATTAGCAAGTCAAATTGGTTCTGGTCTTGTTGGAGTTACATATGTGCTAGATGAGCCATCGATAGGTCTTCATCAAAGAGATAACACAAAATTAATTAGAACATTAAATAATCTCAAAGAACTTGGTAATACTGTTATTGTTGTTGAACACGATGAGGAGGCAATCAGATCTGCTGATCATATAATTGATATTGGTCCTGGAGCTGGTAAGCATGGTGGTGAAATATGTGCTCAGGGAAATATTGATGCTATTTTAAAAAATAAAAATTCTATAACTGCAAAATATTTATCAGGTAAAAGGAAAATCAAAGTACCTAAGAAAAGATTAAAAATAAAAGACGAAAAAATAAAAATAATAGAAGCCTTCGAGAATAATTTAAAAAAAGTTTCTGTCGATATTCCAGTAGGTCTATTTACGTGTATTACAGGAGTATCAGGATCTGGAAAATCTTCACTGATAAATCAGACTCTTTTGCCAATAAGCTCATTTATTCTTAATAAATCAAAGCTTGCAAAAGAAATAAAATGTGAAAAAATTGAGGGGCTAGAATATCTTGATAAGGTAATAAATATTGATCAATCACCTATTGGAAGAACACCAAGGTCTAATCCTGCAACATATACCGGGCTTTTTTCTCATATAAGAGATCTTTTATCACAAACAGTAGAAGCTCGTTCAAGAGGATACAAGCCTGGTAGGTTTAGTTTTAATGTTAAAGGAGGAAGGTGTGAGGCATGTCAAGGCGATGGCATGATTAAGGTTGAAATGCATTTCCTTGCCGATGTTTATGTTAAATGTGATGTTTGTGATGGAAAGAGATATAACGAACAAACACTAGAAATAAAATACAAAGATAAAAATATTAGTGATATTTTAGATATGACTGTTGAAGATGCTTTGAATTTTTTTGATGCGCATCCGGCAATAAAGAAAAAGTTACTAACACTCAATGACGTTGGTCTTGGATACATTACACTTGGTCAATCTGCTTTGACACTATCCGGAGGTGAGGCTCAAAGAATTAAACTCGCAAAAGAATTGTCTAAAAGAAGCACTGGTAAAACACTTTTCGTGTTGGATGAACCTACAACTGGATTACATTTTGCTGACATAGAACTTCTATTAAAGGTTCTTGGTCGCTTGAAAGAACAAGGGAATACTGTAGTTGTGATTGAGCACAATCTTGATGTTGTTAAAACAGCAGATTGGATTATTGATCTTGGTCCAGAAGGAGGTTCTGATGGAGGTGAAATTGTTGCAGAGGGAACACCTGAGGACGTTGCTAAAATAAAAAAATCTTTTACGGGTAAGTTTTTAAAAGATGTTTTGAGTTAAGCTGCTGTTTCCTCTTCCTTCAACTCTGGTTCTGTAGACTCTAATTCTTCTTCAAGTTTTCTATCTACAAGTTCAATATAGGCCATATCGGCTTTATCGCCAGGCCTGAATCCAGCTTTAATTATGCGAGTGTAACCCCCTTTACGATCTTTTGAGTTTACTGAAACTTCAGTAAAAAGCTTTGCAACAGCAGAATCGGATCTAAGTTTGTTAAATACGTGTCTTCTATTTGCAACTGTATCATTTTTGCCAATGTTTATTAGTGGCTCTATAAATCTTCTTAGCTCTTTTGCTTTTGGAAGAGTCGTCTTAATGATATCCCTCTCAATCAAAGCTATAGCAAGATTTTTGAATAAGGCCTTTCTGTGAGCTGAATTTCTATTTAATTTTCTTCCAGATTTTTTATGTCTCATTTTTTTATCCTACTGGAGGCCAGTTTTCAACATTCATACCAAGCGATAAATCTTTAGAGGCTAAAACATCTTTGATTTCGTTTAAAGATTTCTTACCAAGATTTGGAGTTTTTAATAAATCAAACTCAGATCTATGAATTAGGTCGCCTATAAGAAAAATACTCTCTGCTTTGAGACAATTAGTAGATCTTACTGTTAGCTCAAGCTCTTCAATCGATCTTAATAAGATTGGATCAAAGTCATTTTGATCTTTTTTAGCCTCTTGTTCAGCTATTGCATCTAGATCAACAAACGCACCAAGCTGCTGTTGCAGAATTGTTGCAGAGTGTTCTATTGCCATCTTTGGATCTAATGTGCCGTCAGTTTCAAGCTCTAAAACTAATTTATCTAAGTCAGTTCTTTTTCCAGATCTTGCGTTATCAACTGTGTAAGAAACTCTTCTAACAGGACTATATGATGCGTCTACTTTAAGAGCTCCAACTACCCTATCTTCGTCTTCTCTCAAGTCAGCTGGCTCATAACCTCTTCCATTTCTAACAGTTAAAGTCATTTTGAGATTAACCTTATCAACAATAGTTGCGACATGAAAATCTTGATTAACAAGCTCTACATTTCCAGGAACATCAAAGGATGAAGCTAATACATCACAAGGACCTTTTACATCCAATGTTACTTCAGCCGAGTCTCCTTCAATTAGATTTATAGGCATATCCTTAATATTTAGAAGAATATCTATTACATCCTCTCTTACTCCTTCAATAGTGCTATATTCGTGAGATATTCCATCAATAGCCACGTCTGTCACAGCGGCACCAGGCATTGAGGAGAGTAATATTCTTCTTAAAGCATTTCCAAGTGTATGTCCAAAACCTCTTTCCAATGGCTCAAGTGTTACCTTTGACAATGTTGGTGAGACATCGTCAACCTGAATTTCGGTTGGTACTAATAGATCTATTACTGATGTTTGCATAATTTTCTCCGCCTTTATACTTTTATTTTGAGTAAAGCTCAACAATAAGATTTTCGTTAATTTCTGTACTTAGGTCAGTCCTATCAGGAACTGATTTAAATACCCCTTTAAAATTTTTTTCATCTACCTCTAACCAGTCACATTCTTCCCTTGTAGCAGCAACCTTTAGAGCTGCTGCAATTCTCAAGTGACCTCTTTTTGATTCTCTTACTTCAATTTCGTCTCTAGGTTGAACTTGATATGAAGGTATATTCACAACCTTTCCATTAACCATAAATGCTTTATGAGATACCATTTGACGAGCTTCAGCTCTTGTTGAACCAAAACCCATTCTATAAACAACATTGTCTAATCTTTTTTCCAAAAGAAACAAAAGATTTTCCCCAGTATTTCCTTTTGAAGAAGCAGCTTTTTTATAATAATTTCTAAATTGTTTTTCTAAAATTCCATACATTCTTCTAACTTTTTGCTTTTCTCTTAGTTGAAGTCCATAATCTGACAACCTTCCCCTTCTAGCTCCATGCACGCCAGGTAGTGTATCCATGTTGCACTTAGATTCAATTGCTCTAACTCCACTTTTTAGCAAAAGGTCTGTTCCCTCTCTTCGCGAAAGTCTTAGTGATGGTCCTCTATATCTAGCCATTTATTTCTCCTTTATACTCTTCTTTTTTTAGATGGTCTGCATCCATTATGAGGAAGTGGTGTTACATCAGTTATGCTTTTTATTTTTAAACCACATGCATTAAGTGATCTAATAGCAGACTCCCTTCCGCCGCCTGGTCCTTTTACTTTTACATCAAGATTTATCATTCCAAACTCTTTAGCAGCGTTACCAGCTTTATCAGCAGCAATCTGAGCTGCAAATGGAGTACTCTTTCTTGAACCTTTAAAACCTGATCCTCCCGAAGTTGCCCAACAAATTGTGTTACCTTGTTTATCAGTAATAGTAACAATAGTATTGTTGAAGGAGGAGTGAATGTGAGCTACTCCGTCAGTTACAACCTTTTTATTCTTTTTTCCTTTTGCTGCCATAATTATCCTCTCATTGGCTTTTTGGGCCCTTTTCTTGTTCTTGCATTATTTTTTGTATTTTGTCCTCTTGTAGGCAATTTTCTTCTATGTCTAATGCCTCTGTAACTTGCTAAATCTTGCAATCTTTTAATATTTGTACTGATGTTTCTTCTAAGATCACCCTCTACAACATATTTACCTACTGCGGTTCTAATGTTTTCAATTTCATCTTCACTTAAATCTGATACTTTTCTTGTATAATCAATTTTAAGATCCAAGCAAATGTTTTGAGCTGTTTTTCTTCCAATTCCAAATATATGTGTCAAAGAAATTTCTATATGTTTATTCTCTGGAACATTTACGCCTGCAATTCTAGCCATAATTATCCTTGCCTCTGTTTATGTTTTTTGTCTGCGCTACATATTACGAACAGAACTCCATTTCTTCGAACTATTTTGCAGTTACGACAGATTTTTTTTACTGATGCTTTAACTTTCATTGTTACCTTCTATAATTTTTTAAATTTGCCTTTTTCATCAAAGATGCATATTGAGATGACATCATATGAGACTGAACCTGTGACATAAAATCCATCAAAACTACAACAATAATTAAAACAGATGTACCGCCAATTGAGATTGTTGGCGATATACCTGCAAAATTGATAAGTGCTAACGGAAGTAAGCATATCAAAGTTAAATATATAGCTCCAAATACTGTCAATCTTGCTAGAACTGAATCAATATAGTTTGCAGTTTGTTCACCGGGTCTAATGCCAGCAATGTAAGCACCAGATCTTTTAAGATTATCGGATACATCTTTTGTATTAAAAGTAAGAGCCAACCATATAAAGCAAAAACTTATTATTAGGCCAGCAAAAACTAAAATGTATAAAGGTTGGCCAGGGTTAAGAGCCAGTGAAAAACTTTGCAAGAATCCTAAAGATTCATACTCACCGAACCATGTAGATAGTGATGCAGGAAATAATAAAAACGTGCTTGCAAAAATCGCTGGTATAACTCCAGCCATATTTACTTTAAATGGAAGATGGCTTGATTGAGCTTGCATTAGCCTCCTTCCTTGTTGTCTTTGAGCATAATTTACTGTAATTCTTCTTTGACCACGTTCAATGAATACAACAACTGCAATAACTGCCATAGATAACAATCCAATACCAATCAACAGAAGAATGCTCAAGTCTCCTTGTCTAGATTGCTCTAAAGCTTGACCAATTGCTCCAGGTATTCCAGTTAAAATGCTTGTAGCAATTATTATTGAAATTCCGTTACCAATACCTCTCTCTGATACCTGTTCACCAAGCCACATAAGAAACATTGTTCCAGCAACAACTGAAAATACCGCAGATATGAAGAAGGACGTTCCTGGAACATAAGCAAGACCACTTGCCGACAGCGTTACTGCCAAAGCAGAAGCCTGAATTAATGCCAATACAGCTGTTCCATATCTGGTATATTGAGTAATTTTATTTCTTCCAGCCTGTCCATCTTTTTTAAGCTCAATTAAATATGGGATTGAATTTGAGAAAAGTTGCATAATAATTGCAGATGATATGTATGGCACCACATTAAGCGCAAAAATACTCATTCTTTCTAGTGCGCCACCAGAAAATAAATTAAACATTTCGATTATTGTTCCTTGATTTTGTTGAAATAATGCAGCCAGTCTATCAGGATCAATTCCTGGAATTGGAATATGAGTACCAATTCTATAAACTAGAATTGCAAAAAAAACGAATCTAAGTCTTTTCCAAAGATCGCTCATATTTCCTTGCTCAGCCATTTTTATTAACTTTCCTCTTTACTTGTTTTTTCTTTACGAACAGTTTTTTTTGTATCAATAATTTTACCTCCAGCATTTTCTATTGAATGTTTTGCTCCTTTTGTACAAGCAATTCCTTCGACAGAAATTTTAGATTTTACTTCTGTGTTGCCAAAGATTTTTACTTTTTTAACAGATTTGGTTATTAATTTTTTTTCTTTAAGAGTATCTAAATTTACAAGTTTCATTCCATCAATGTTTTTAATATTAATTTCTTTAAAGTAGTTATTAACCCTTGAGGAAAAGCCAAACTTAGGTAACCTCATTTGAAGTGGCATTTGTCCACCCTCAAAACCTCTTCTAATGTTTCCACCTGATCTTGATTTTTGTCCTTTATGTCCCCTTCCAGCAGTTTTACCAGTGCCAGAACCAATCCCTCTGCCAACTCTTTTTCTGTTTTTAGAAGTACCAACGCTTGAAAGCGAATTCAAGTTCATTATAGTTTTTGTCTCTTCAGTCATATTAATTTTCCGCTATCTCTAACATCTAACATATCTGAAATTTTATTAATCATCCCTCTATTACTTGGAGTATCTAAAACTGTTACAGTTTGATTGAGTTTCTTAAATCCTAGACCTTTAATACAAAGTTTATGGCTCTCCATTCTTCCAATACCACTTTTTACTAATTTAATACTGATTGTTTTATCTGTACTCATGATATTTCTTCAACTTTCTTACCTCTTCGAGCTGCTACAGTCTCGGGGGATTCCATTGCACTCAAAGCATTAATAGTTGCTCTGACCACATTCACAGGATTTGTAGATCCGTAACATTTAGCCAAAACATTTTGAACACCTGCTAATTCAAGAACAGCTCTCATAGCTCCTCCAGCAATAATTCCAGTACCCTCAGAGGCAGGTTGCATGTATACATTAGCTGATCCGTGTTTTGCTTTTATTGGATACCATAATGTTGTGTTATTTAATTCAACCTCAACCATGCTTCTTCTGGCATTTTCCATTGCTTTTTGTATTGCAATTGGAACTTCTTTAGCTTTGCCTCTTCCAAAACCAACTCTTCCGTTACCATCACCAACTACAGTTAACGCTGTAAATCCAAAAATTCTCCCACCTTTCACAACTTTAGCAACTCTATTTACTTGTACTAACTTTTCTTCAAGAGCGTCCATTTGCTGAGTATTCATTGCATTTTCTTGATTCATATATTAAAACTCCAGTCCTGTTTCTCTAGCAGAGTCCGCTAATGC
>LULI01000251.1_pt1 | contig 21717 bp, 22 predicted proteins | sample 728191 | NCBI WGS metagenome assembly LULI01 (sample SAMN03860293, study PRJNA289734) | marine metagenome | biome: seawater column; feature: ocean; material: water; isolation source: Red Sea water column Station 169 - depth 50m | place: Saudi Arabia: Red Sea | collected 2011-10-15 | depth 50 m | reverse complement strand
TCTTCATATTGTTTTTGATTTGGAAATACCTTTATAAGATAGATACTACCTTTTTCAACCCAAGGAAATGTTAACGAATCTTTCAAATTTAATGGCCATTTTTTGCTATCATAGATAACGTCTATAGCTGTAAATAAACAAACAATTAAAATGTAGCTTTTAGCGATTCCAAAGAAAAAGCCAAAAACTTTATCAACTGAACCTAATCCAGTATAAGTAATAACTTTACTTATTGCTTTATTTGCTAAAAGAATAAGAAATATTATTAAGATAAACAATATTACACCAACAATTATATCAAGAACATATTCACTGTCTAAAATACCATCAAAAAAAGGTTTTACTTTTGGAAACAAATAAATTGTTAAAATATAAGCCAATACCCATTTAGCGGCTGATAATAAACTTAAAACGAAACCTTTTCTAGATCCTTGAATTAAAAAATAAATTGTTAATACAAAAAAAATATAATCAAATAATGTTACTTGTAATAAAAAATCCTGAATAGCCTCTATCATTTATTGAATGGTTTTATTTTAAGAAGTAAAGAGGGCAAAAGTGTTAAAACAGAAACCATTGCAAGCAACATAGCAATACCTGTGAAAACACCAAAATAAATTGTAGGTATAAAATTAGACATAACCAAAATTGAAAATCCAAAAACTATTGTTATTGATGTATTTAAAATTGCTTTACCAACAGTTGAATGACAGAGTTTTAATGTTTTATTATAATTTTTTAACTTTGCATACTCCTCTTTAAATCTATAAATATAATGAATACTATTATCTACAGCTATACCTATAGTTATGGCAGCTATTGTTATTGTCATCATATCAAGTGGAATTCCCAACAATCCTATCAATCCTAATATAAAAAAAGCTGCTATAAAATTTGGAACAACACCTATTAAAGCTAATTTTAAATTTTTGAAAAGAATTATAAACATTATAAAAATTCCAAGCATAACAAATCCAAGTGTTAAAATTTGAGATTTAAATAAACTTTGTAAAAGATTATTAAACAAAATTAATACTCCACCCAATTTATACTCACCCTTTTCTAAATTTAATTTATTTTCAAAATCTGAATTTATTTTAATAAGTAAATCATTTCTCCTCAGATTATCTAATGAGTCCTTTATTCTTAAGCTAATTCTAGCCTCAGAGTCTTTTATAGATATATATGGATCAACAATTTCTTTTTTTATGTTATCTGGAATCTTAGTATATAATACGCCCATTTCTAGAGAGCCAAGTTCTTTATTATTATTTAATTGAGTAGCAACATCAATTATTGATGAAAAAGAGAGAACTTTTCCAACTGGTTTTAAAGAATCCAAATAATTATGAACCTTTTTTATTTTATCAATTTTGTCTTTAGTAAACCAATATTTTTCGTCATTCTCATCTTCATCTCCCCAATCATCTTCGTCATCTTCTGATTTTTGTTCAGCTTCATCTTGTTTCGGAAATTTTAAAATAACTTCAAGTGGTGTTGTGCCACCCAACTTTTCATCAATGAGCTTCATTCCTTTATAAATTTCAGTATTTTTATCAAAATAATTTATAAAACTATTTTCAACTTCAAGCTTTGAAATTCCTAATATACTTAGAAATATAATTATTAAGGTTGTTCCAAATATAGTATTTTGGTTTGAAACTGAAATGCTACTAAAAAAGTTAGTTATGGTGGTACCTCTTTCCTCTTTTAAAGAAACTTTATTAAAATTAATTAAATTAATTAACGTCGGCAATAGACTAAAAGTAATAAGAAATGAAATTATAAGACCAAAAGTCATCATAAACCCAAAATCTATTATTGGTTTTATTTCGCTGAATATCAGAGACAAGAAAGCAAATATAGTTGTTAAAGCTGTATACAAAATAGGCCAAAACATTTTACTCGTTGTTAAAGAAATAATTTTAAATTTATTTAACTTCGGAAATTGTTTTGAAAGTTGAAGATATCTTGTGCTGATATGAATGTTCATGGCCATTGTTAATATCAACATTAAAGCTATAAAATTAGATGATATAACGGTAACTTTCCATCCTAAGAGACCAAGAAGACCTGTCATTATTATAACTGAAAAAAAACAACTACTTATGGGTACAATTATCCATATCAATCTTCTAAATACATACCAAAGTGTTGCAACTATAAATAAAAAAACCCCAAGTCCAAAAACAATAATATCATTTTTTATAAATGTCATCATATCATCAGCAATCATAGGAATACCACCTAAATGAATTTTGCTTATTGAACTAAAATTTTTTATTACTTGTCTTATTTCTAAAATATTTTGATGATTTTGTTTTTTTAATTTATCTTTATATATCTCTTCATCTTTTTTACTTTTAAAGTCTTTTATTTTATCTTTAGACTTTAAATAAACTATTATGCCAGATGTTTTACCATCTTCACTGATTACGAAATTTCTGAAAACAGGACTGTTCAATATTTCATTAAATCCTCTTTCTTTATCAATACCTTCTGAGCTAAGTGTAGAATAGTTTTGCAGTCTATCTATTAGTGGTTCATCAGAGCTGTTTAGTAAAGGAATATCTAACAGGGTGATTACACTATGCACCCAAGTGAGTTTTTGAATTTCTTTTTTTAATTTTATAAGGTTTTTGATAGAATTTTCTTCTATCATTCTCCCTTTTGGAGTGTAAGTAAGAACTAAAAATTCTTTAGCACCGTATCTTTCGTTTATTTCATTTAAATATTTTAAATCAGGATCACCTTCTATTAATAAAGTTTCAGATGATGCATCAAGTCTAAAGTTTTTCGAAAAATATCCAAAAAAACACAAGCAACTTAATAATAAAACTAAAACGAAACCTGGTTTTTTTAATACAATATTTTGATAAAATTTGGCCAACATCAACTATTAGATTTATAATTTAATTTAATTATTTTGAATATCTTTAAATTTGGTAAACATTGCTTCAAATTCAAGCATAACATTTCCAGTTGGTCCATGCCTTTGCTTTTGAATAATTAATTCTGCTAAATGTGAAACCTCATTCATTTTCGCTTGCCATTCAGCATGTTCTACTGTGGCAGGTCTAGGCTCTTTTCCTTGTAAATAATATGCTTCCCTGTAAACAAACATTACTACATCAGCATCTTGTTCGATTGAACCTGATTCTCTCAAGTCTGATAATTGAGGTTTTTTGTCGTCTCTTTGTTCCACAGCTCTTGATAATTGAGAAAGAGCCAAAACTGGAACAGCTAATTCTTTAGCTAAAGCCTTTAGTCCTTGAGTGATTTCAGATATTTCTTGAACCCTACCATTGTTAGTATTGGAGGCTCTCATCAACTGAATATAATCAATAACAACCATGTCGAGACCATATAATCGTTTGATTCTTCTTGCTCTATTACTGAGTGCAGCTATTGTTATTGCTGGTGTTTCGTCAATATATAAAGGTAGCTCAGATATATCTTTTGATGTTTCTATAAATTTATCAAACTGTTCCTCAGAAATTTTACCTCTTCTTATGTCGTTTGATTTAATTCTTGATTGTTCGGCTAAGATTCTAGTCGAAAGTTGTTCTGATGACATTTCAAGAGAAAAAAAAGCAACAGAACTTTTTTCTCCCATTTCTTGAATTTTTTTAGCAGCATTAAATGCTATATTAGTTGCTAATGCAGTTTTTCCCATTGAGGGTCTTCCAGCAATTATCACCAGATCAGATTTATGTAATCCTCCTAGCCGGTCATCTAAATCTTTAAGCCCTGTAGGCACTCCAACTATTCCCTCTTCATTTTTATATGCATTTGAGGCCATTTCTATAGTTTGTCTCATTGCCTCATCAAATTTAATCAATGATGAACTAAAAGATCCCTTTTCAGCTAAATCAAATAGAGATTTTTCATAATTTTCAATAATTTTTTGACCATCAATATCTAAATCATTTAATTTTGCTTGATCAATTACTTCCCCAGAAATTTTAATTAATTCTCTTTTTACAAATAAATCAAAAATTAATTTAGAATATTCTATTGCCTGTCTTGAAGAGGTAGAGAATTTAGTAATCTTTACTAAATATTCTGGAATATTTAAGTCATCTTTCTCTTTTTCAAAATAATTTTTTAATGTAATAGGGTTAGCTAATAAACCGCCATAAATTAATTTTTCTAAAGCTTCAAAAATTCTTTTATGAATAGGATCATAAAAATTTTTGCTTGAAATTATAATACTAATATCATCAAATATTTCATTAGCCAACAAAACAGAACCTATAACTGATTGTTCAGCTTCTATGTTATTTGGTAATTCTTCTAATTTACTTTTTATGATATTTATAGATTGAGACACAACTCATAATAAATATTATATTAATAATGACAAAATAAATCTTATACTGGGGAAAAAAATGTATAATTATGAAATTTCTTCTTGCGCTATAACTTTTATTTTAATTTCAGTTTGTATTTCTGAATGAAGATTTAGTATTACATTGTAAGTACCCAATGACTTGATTTCTTTTGCTGGTTGTATCAAAGATGGGTTGACAGTAATGCTCTCTTTTTCTTGAAGTAATTTTGAAATTTCGGTAGGTTTAACTGATCCATATAACTCTTTATTCTCAGTACTTAATTTCTTAATTTCAAATTCTTTGTTTTTTATTTTTTCACTTATTTCTCTAGCTTGATTTTTTTTATCTTGATCTTTTTTGCTCAACTCAGTTTTTAACTTTTCAACTTCTTTAACATTTTCTTTAGATGCAAAGAGAGCTTTTTTTTGTGCTATTAAATAATTTCTAGCAAAACCTCTTTTTACATCAATAATTTCACCTATAGATCCGATCTTTCTTATGTTTTCTAATAATATGACTTTCATATTTATATTAAAGCCAGATTTCTAGCTCTCTTGATTGACAAGGACAAGTCTCTTTGTTTTTTTTGACTTACAGATGTTATTCTAGAAGGAAGAATTTTTCCATTCTCAGATATATATCTTTTTAATAATTTAATATTTTTATAATCTATCACTGGAGCACCTTTTCCAGATAATGGACATTTCTTTTTAAACTTATACTTTTGATTTTGAAAAACACTTAATTTTGAAAAATTATTCTGAGAATTTTTTTTTTTAATATTTTTTTTTTTCATAAACTTTATTTTTTACCTACTTCCTCGTTTTTTTTGAAATAGTCAGTTTCCAGATCTAATTTTTTTACTTTTACCGTTAAAAACCTTAATAAATTTTTATCGATTTTTTCATTCTTTTCTAATTCTTTTATTGTTTTGCCATTTCCTTCTATTTTGAAGTGTAAAAAATTGCCTTTCTTATTTTTTTTAATTAAATATGATAAATGCATTAATCCCCAACTTTCATATTTTACAATATTTCCTTCATTATTCTCGATTATTTTTGAATATTTATCTTGAATTTGTTTAATTTGACTAGGAGAAGTATCCTGACGCGCTATTATTGTATGCTCATAAAAGTTCATAAAATTTTATAGAAAAACTGAGGATATACTATTATAAATTTTCAATTACAATACAAAAAAACACTTAATTTATAAACGTTTTTATGTTTTCAATAATCTTTCCTGGCCAAGGTTCCCAAATAATTGGTATGGCAAGAGAATTTTACGATAATTTTGGATACGTAAAAGATTATTTTAAACAAGCTGATGAAATATTAAATAAAAAACTTTCAAAAATTATTCTCGAAGGTCCAAAAGAAAGTTTGGATTTAACAGAAAATACACAACCTTCAATATTTTTAGCGAGCTTTTCAATATTTAAAGTTTTAGAGAGGGAAAGTAAACTAAATGTAAAAAATGCAAAATATTATGCTGGACATTCTTTAGGAGAGTATTCTGCACTCTGTTGTGCTGAATCCATAGATTTCACTCAAACAATAGAATTGCTTAAATTTAGAGGCAGAGCAATGCAAAATGCAGTTCCAAAAGGGGAAGGAGGAATGATAGCAGTTTTGGGTCAAGAAATTAGTGATTTAAATAAAATTATAAAAGACAACAATAATAACTTTCAATGTTACATAGCAAATGATAATTCCATTGGTCAAATAGTTGTAAGTGGTAAATTAAGTTCAATAAAGAAATTTGGAGAAGAATTAAAAAAAAAGAAAATAAAATTTGTTGAATTATCTGTTAGTGCTCCTTTCCACTGTCCTTTAATGAGTAAAGCAACAGAAGAAATGAAAAGTAAAATTCTAAATACTAAATTTAAAAATCCGTTTTCAAGTATAATATCTAATGTTACTGCCAAACCTGAAAATAACCCTGAGCAAATAAAAGAATTATTAATAGAACAAATAGAAAAACCAGTTAGATGGAGAGAAAGTGTTGAAAATATGCGAGGATTGGGCGTAAACAGATTTATAGAAGTTGGTCCAGGTAAAGTTTTGTCTGGTTTAATCAAAAGAATTGATAGAAATGTAATATTGAATCAGGTAAATAATTTGGAAGATGTAAAAAACATAATTAATGATTGATTTAAAAAAAATAAACATAATTTTAACCGGATCCACTGGCGGTATAGGTGGAGCAATTCTAGAGACCTTGTATAATAGTAATGCTAATATTATTGCAACTGGTACTAATCAAGATAAACTAAATAAGATCAAAGAAAAATTTAGCAAAGTAATCACAAAAAAATTTGATATATTAGAGCATAACTCCATAGAAAAATTCGTGGATGAATGTAGTGATATTTTTCAAAATAAGATAGATGTTCTAATTAATAATGCTGGAGTTACAAACGATAATTTGACAATAAGAATGAAATTAAATGAATGGAATAGGGTAATTAATTTAAACTTAACATCAACCTTTTTAATTAGCAAAAATGTTATAAAAAAGATGCTAAAAAATAAAAACGGAAAAATAATAAATATAACTTCTGTAGTGGGTCACACAGGTAATATTGGACAGGCTAATTATGCTGCCTCAAAAGCAGGCTTGATTGGAATGTCAAAAAGCTTAGCTTTAGAGTATGGAAAAAAAAATATAAAAATAAATTCTATTTCACCAGGTTTTATAAAATCTGAAATGACAGAAAAGATAAATGATAATTTTAAACAAACATTACTCGAGAAAATATCATTAGAAAGATTTGGTATACCCAAGGATGTAGCGAATGCTGTGCTTTTTTTATCTTCAGATTTATCAAACTATATAACAGGAGAGACAATACATGTTAATGGAGGCATGTATTTTAGTTGACAAAATAATATAAATATCTATTAACAAATTTAATAGATAAGGAAAATATGTCAGAAGAAATCTCAAGTAAGGTAAAAAAAATTGTGGCTGATCACTTAGGCATCGACGAGGCAAAAGTAACAGAGGAATCAAGTTTCATAGATGATTTGGGTGCGGACAGTTTAGATACTGTAGAGTTAGTAATGGCTTTTGAAGAAGAATTTGGTTCAGAAATATCGGACAGCGATGCAGAAAAGATATTAACTGTCGGTGATGCTGTAAAATTTATAGAGAATAAAGCAAACTAACTTTCAAATTTAATGTCCAGCTTTAAAAAAGGTGGAATGTTTATACTTTCATCACCATCTGGTGCGGGGAAAACCACACTTGTAAAAAAAATTTCTAAAAATAAAAATTACTCAGTTTCAATTTCACATACAACAAGACTGCCCAGACCAAAAGAAAAAAATGGCAAAGATTATTTTTTTGTTTCAAAGAATTATTTTAAAAAACTTATTAAAAAAAAAGAGTTTATAGAACATGCAAAAGTTTTTGATAATTATTATGGATCTTCAAAAAGATTAATAATTGAAAAACTAAAGCAAGGCAAAAATATTGTATTTGATATTGATTGGCAAGGAACTCGTCAAATTAAAAATAAAAATTTAAATTACAAACTTGTAACAATTTTTATACTACCACCATCAAAAAATGAATTATTAAAAAGACTAACCAAACGAGAAAATAAAAACATGAAAACTGTAAAAAAAAGAATGAAAGAATTCAAAAAAGACTTATCTAGGTGGAAAGAATACGATTATGTTGTAATAAACGATAATTTACAGAAGTGTTATAAAAATATTATGAAAATAATTAAACGGAAAAATAAAATTGTTTTTGATAAAAATTATATTAGAATGCATGTTAAAGGGTTATTAAACTAAGTTTTTATAAAAGTTACAAATCTCTAAATACTTATTTTTAGAAATATTTTGTGGCCTAACATTTAAGTCAAGCCCAAGTTTTTTTGCTATATCTTCAAAATCATTAAAAAGAAGTTTCATTGGCTTTTTTATCATTTTACGTCTTTGATTAAAAAAAATATTTGTTATATGTTCGAGATGTTTAACATTAATACTACTATCAAACTTAGATTTAGGTATTAAACAAATTAACGTACTATTAACTTTTGGCTTAGGTTTAAAACTAGATGGCGTTATATCTAAAATTTTTTCTGTCTCCATTCTCCATGATGTTAAAATGGATATTCTCCCATAATTTTTTGTATTTTCATTTGCCATTATTCTATCGGCAACTTCTTTCTGAAAAATGAAAATAAATTCTTTAAAAAAATTTTCTAAATTTTTAATTTTAATCATTGAGATTAAAATTTTTGTCGAAATATTATAAGGTAAATTTCCAAATACTTTTATTGGTGTATCAAACAGAAAATCATTATAACACTTTAAAATATCATTATTAATAATATTTATTTTATTACCAAATTTATCCTCTAGTAAATTTGATAAGTTTTTATCTTTTTCAACAACAATAATTTTTTTTGGATTTTTTCTAATAATCTTTTCTGTAAGATTTCCCGTGCCAGGTCCTATTTCTAAAACTGTATCATTTTTTGATATTTTGCCAATTTCAACGATCTTACATAAAATATTATCATCTATTAAAAAGTTTTGTCCTAAACTTTTTTTTGCTTTTATTTTCATTTCAATTTTTCAGCAAATTTCATTGCATAAATAAAGGATGACGGGTCAGATTTTTTTTTGCCTAACATTTTTGCATTAGGTCCATGGTCAGGTGAAATTCTAATAAAAGGGAGCCCAACGGTAATATTTATAGCTTCAAAATTAAAAAGTGTTTTTATTGGTGTTAAAACTTGATCATGATACATACCCAATACAAAATTATAATTATTTAAATTTTCTCCCAAAAAAAACGTATCAGCTGAAAATGGTCCACTAACATTAATTCCCCTTTTTTTTAAATAGTAAATTGATGGTTTTATTATTTTATCTTCTTCACTAAATTTATCTAAAGTTTCACAATGAGGGTTTAAACCTAAAACTGCACAACGAAATTTCTGATTTAAAAAATCTTTATAAAACTTATTTAAATTCGAAATATTTTTAATTATTCTCGATTTATTAATTTTTTTATTTATGTATTTAATAGGTATATGGGTTGTTAAAGGAGATACAGATAGTTTTTTGTTATAAATCAACATAACTTCATTATTAGAATTTGTTTTGTCAGCTAAATATTCAGTGACTCCAGGGTATCTTTTTCCTAAAAAAGTTTTCTTTGAAATTGGACCATTAATTAATACACATTTTTTCTTTTCTTTTTTTATAATTTCTAGTGATTTTTCAAAACTTTTTTCTATATATCTGTTGGATTTTATCGAAATATCTGAAAAAGTTTTTTTATACCTAAAGTATATATTTATTATATTAATAACATTTTTTTTTGCTTCTTTATAATCATTAATTTCATTTAATGAAGTACTTAAGTTTAATTTTTGTAATTGTTTGATAAGTAGATTTTTATTTCCAATTAAAATTATTTTTTTTTTAAATTTTTTTACTTTTTTAAAATGTTTGCCAATTATTTCAGAAAAAGTACTGTAAGGTTCTCCTAGAACAATTATTATATATTTAATACTCATTTATAGTGGTGTTTTGTTTCAATTTTTTATAATATAATAATGAAAACTGATTTAATTGTTTGTTTCTCTCAAAATTAACACTTTCTCTTAACTCATTATCAATATTTAATGTTTCTTTTATTTCTCTTATATCATTTACTTTTATTATTAAGTACCCATTTGGATATTTAATAGGTTTTATCATCTTACTCATTTTAGTTTGTTTTAATATTTTAACTAAACGGTCAGATAATAAAGTTTCCTTTATCCAACCAATTTCACCGCCTTTATTAGAACTACTTGATATACTAAATTTAGATGCTGCTGCTTTAAAATCGTTTAAATTTATATATTCTATGATTTGTTTATATTTATTTTTAAATGTTTCACTTTTTTCTACTTCAAATAATATTTCAGATAGATTGTATTCATACTTTTTATCATTTGAAAACTTCAAAATAAGTTTCTCTTTCAATTTCTTTTCATCTATTTTAACAAGACTATTAAATTTTCTAAATATTAATTCATTCCACAAAGCTTCATATTTTATTTTTTGTAAAATTTTGTCATAACTAATATTATTTTTCTTTATTAAATCTAAAAATTCATTTTCATTTTTAACTTTTTTAAAATTAAAAAGATTTTTTTTTATTTCTGCATATTCTTTTTTCTCAATATCTTTAAATATTTTTTTTAGCTCTTTCTTTTTTATGATTTCTTTAATTAAAGAATTGGTAGAAATTTTAATCATTTCTTCCTGAGGTAATTTATTTAAACTTGGTCTTAAAAATATTAGATATTTTCCTTCATTTAAAATATCTACATTTGTAATGATCTCTTCATCAATCTTATATTTTATTTGAATTTGTGAATATGATATTGAATTTTTAAAAAAAATTAAAAAAAAAATTACGACATATATTTTCAACATAAATTATTGACCTACTAGATTGCCGATGTTTTGCACTCCTAGTTCTGTAAATGGAATTATTTTGACTAAAAATGATAAACTTTTATTTGGCTCTAAACTTCCATCATTATAAAATGATTTATTGAAACTAAGATTAAATGAAATACAATCAGTTTCATGAGTGTATATTAAATCATAATACTGTGTAAAATTTTCGTTTAGGTCTTTTGATATTTCAAAAGTTAATTTATTTTCTTCATTAAAATTAAATTTGCTAATATTTTTAATATTTTCGACATCTGGAAGATCATTATGTTCTGAATAATATGAAATGTTAGTATAAAAATTATTAACATTAAGATCAAAACTAAATTGGTCTAAATTTGAATACTTCAAATCTTTATCATATGAAAAATTGTAATTTAAATTTAAATTTTCGTTAACTGTAAAAGTTAAATCTCCAAAAAAATCACTCCTTTTATTATTTAATTTTGATTTTGAAGGCATATTATTATCTTCATCTGTTTTTAATACATTGGCTATTCTAAAATCTATAACATTGGCACCTAAATCATTGTTTTTTTTATATTCCAAACCTAAGCTTAAAGACTCACCTCCCTCTACTTGCGAACTAGATCCAATACGATTTAAATCAAATACACTATTATAATTAAGAAATACATCTTTACCTGATAGATCAGTATTGCCATTGGGGCTATACCTAAAAGATGCTATTGGTTTTAATAAATGTACATAATTATCTTCTATGTTTTGCAAAGGATAATTTACATCAATTTTAATAACTCCGAACAAATTATAATTTAAATTTTCATTATAGTTTGACGAATTTTTTGAATAGTTATTAGAATTTTTTAACAATAGATCATAGTCTGTAACTATTCCACTTAAATTTACATTTTCGTTAGAAGAAAAAAGAAAATCATTTGTTAAAACAGTTTCAGATACATTTGTGTCATATAATTTATTATGACCATATGAATTGAAATTAAAATTACCATTGTACTCTTTTGGAATTTCTAAATTTTTACTATAATTGAAATCAGGAAAAATATATTGAAATCTATCATGATAATTTCTTGATAAGTCCTCAAAAATTTTAAAAGATGTACTCAATTTTGAATTATCTAAATTCCAATTAAGGTCTAAGCTTGAAATTAAAAGTCCATCATTTTCTATTAAAGGAGAGGTATCAATTAGCTTATGTGTCTTTAAATAGTTATCTCCCCTAACATCTTGGAGATTTATTTCATAATTAGCTTTCCCAGTTTTACCTAATTGATTATAAAATAAATGACCTTTTGTTCCTGCATCCCCAACTAAAAAACTAAAGTCAGATAATATATTTGAATTTTGCAAAGCTTGTCTATATTCATTCTGTAAAAGGAAACTTCCATCAGCATAAAACCTTGGATTGAATGTAATATCTTTGTCAACACTTAAAATTTTAAAATAAGGAAGATTTATCGATGTACCTAAGCTATCTGAACTAGTGTAAGACGGCGTCAGTAAACCTGATTTTCTTTTCACAGACGGGTCTGGATGATTAAAATAAGGTAAATAAAAAATTCTGTAATCGAATATTTTTAACCAAGAATTTTTATATTCAAATATTTTATTTTTTTTATCATGTTTGAACTCTTCAGTATTAAGCTCCCACCCTCTGCATTTCTTATTTTCTATATTGCACGTGCTAAAAACACCCTTAAATACTCTAAGCTCATCATCATTAGAGAATGAACTCCTCCCTTTAAGAATTGGATCATTTTTTTCATTTCCAAAATAAGATTTCTTGAAATTGATATTTAATTCCTTACCTACGATTTCATTATTTTTTAAATCTACCATTAGATTTTCAAAGGAATATTGATTTTCGTATTTATCTTTAATTAAAGCATTTTTTGATTCAATAATTTCATCAACTAAATTAATTTTAAATTTATCAGATAATTCAAAAACATTTTCTTTACTATCGTAAATTACAGCTTTTTTATTTCCATAAATAATTTGTTGATTTCTATCAAAATAAAGATTTTTTGAATTAATTTTGTAATTATTTTTTATTATAATTGTTGTATTTCCATGGCTATAAACCAAATCTTTTTTTTTTTCATACTTAATTTTGTTGCTTTCGATAGAGATTAAATTTTCATTGTCTTTCAAAGTTACTTTATCACTAAAAATTATATTTTCAGATTTTTTGTTATAATTTACCTTATTAGAGTTTATATCTATTTTTTTATCAGGAATTTTTGTTTCAGAAAAGTAAGCTAAAATTGTATCTCCACCATCTTTAATATCCATTTTTTTAGCTTTAAAATTTATTTCTTGTGAAAATAAATTTACTGATAATATAAAATAAACGATTGTAATAATTAATAATTTTTTATTTTTCATCAATTTTTAACAACCCAATGTTACAAACTAAAAAAAGTATTAAGAGTGGCACCCAAATAGATAACTCAATAGGTAGCACACCGCTATGACCCAATATACTTGAAAAATAATTTATGTAATAGACAATTACGGATACAAAAATACCAATTATTATGGCAAAAAAATTTGAATTTAATATTTTAATTTTTTTAATTATTATAAAACCTAAGACAGTCATTAATATATAGAAAAGAGGCATACTATATATTTTATTTAAGTGAATTTTAATATCAGTATTTGAATAGCCAATTTTTAAATAGCTATCAGACAATTTATGAAGTTCATAAATATTTAAAGCATTTAAATTTGAAAATAAATTTGAAATTGTTTCTCCATTAAATGATGAATTATGAACATAACTTTTAAATTTTTTTGTCTCCCCATCTTCATTTAATATAGACACATTACTTAATTGCCAATTATTAGAGTTAATATTTGCTGTTTCTGCTATTAGTGTGCTTTCACTATCATAATATTTATTTGTTTGATTGATTGTAAGATATTTTAATTTATCCTTATCAAATTTTTCAGCATGTATTATGTATAGTTTATCTTCTATTTCTTCTTTTATCCAAAGACCATCATCATTTACAACAGCGAGATATTCATTGGATTTTGAAAAGCTATTTTTAACATCTAAATACTTGCTTTTTAAACTAGAAGAAAAAGAGTAATAAAACGTAAGCAAAAATATTCCAAGTGTCCTTGATTAGCAGCAGTTTCAATAATAATTGATTTAATACCATTTGAATTTAAAATACTGAGTTCATTTTTTTCATTTAAATCTAAGTAAAAAAACTTTATTGTAACAAAGAATACAAAAGGCAACACTTCAAATATTAGTGATGGTGCATTTAGTATGGATAAATAAATAGTATAATAAAGATCGGTATTATATTTTTCTGAAAATCTAATTTCTTCGAAAAAGTTTATTATAATTACAACGCAAAAAAAAATAAGACTTATTTTAATAAATTTATCTACAAATAATTTTCCTAAATAAGTCTGGTATTTTTTAAGAATCATAAATACCTCAGCTTGAAATTCGTTTTTAATAATATAAAAAAGTAAAACAAGATTACAAAAATAATTGGTAACGTGAGAAAAATTAATTCAATTTCAAAAATTGTATTTACGAACTTATAACTTAATTCTGAAAATATAATTATTGAAAATCCAAAAAGAAATAAAAAAAATTTAAATAAACTTCTTGAAGCGCTATCTTTAGAGTTAAGTATAAGAAGTGAGCATATCAGGGAAAGAATAATTATATATATTGGACTTACAATTCTTTTAAAAGTTTCCTCGTAAATATCACTTATCAAAAAAGTATCTTTATCACCACATCTTAACTTTAGATTTTTTCTATCTATAAGATTATTTTCCAAACAAGAGAATAAAAAGGAAGTTTTTGCTTCTCCTAGTTTTAATTCTTTTCTTGTTTTAAAATTTAAATCAGTCAGATCATAAATTGTTTCTTTAAATCCCAAATTAAAGCTACCTTTTTTATCTATGTTAATTATTTTTCCGTTATAAAGTTGAAAACTGTATCCATTTCCAGTTTGATTTAATTTACCCATGCTAGCAATAATTATTTTATTTCCATTATTCTTAAGACTTTCTTTTATATATATACCCTCCAAAACCCCATCATCATTATATTTTTCAACAAAGATGTTTAGATTTTCCATCACTTTAGAAAATTTTTTTTCTTGAATAAGTTTTGGAAAAAAATCAATTGATGAGTTTTTTAAATATTTTTGTGCGAGATTTTGCGTATATGGGACTATTAGTAAATTAAAAGTTAATTGCAAAATTACAAATAATAATGAAATTTTAAAAATAAAATTTATAAATGAAATTTTTTTTATTCCATTTATCCAAAATACCAAAATTTCATTATTATCTTGGTAGCGGTTTATCACCACAAAAAGGCTCAAAAAATATGCAAATATTATTAATTTAGAAAAAATTTTAGGTATATTTAGAATTGAATATAAAAAATAAATTTTAAAAGAGTGACCTTGTTCAGAGATAATATCCAATAGATTCACCCCCTGTATGACCCATACAATGATAGTAATAGCCAATGATGATAGTAAGAAAAAGGCCACTATGTCAAAATATAACTTACGAAATATTAATTTATTCATTGAAATTATAAATTTAATAAATATACAACAATATCTATTAAATATTTCAAAAAAATGAAGCTAAAATTAGATTTTGTAAATAAAGTTCCTAAACAAGCTAAAGATAATGAAATTATTTTAGTTAAAGATAAAGCAACCAAAAAAATATTACTAAAATCCTCTAATAAATCATTATTTACAGACAAGTTATTTTTAGAGAAAAAATTCTCTATTAAAAACGTAAAAGATAAAAATTACATTTTTGTAAATTGTATAAAATCTAGAACTTCTTTAGACTACGAGAAGCTTGGATCGCAATTATATATTTTTTTAAAAAATAATAAAATTGAAAGATCATTTTTTATATCTAGCTCATCTTTTCTTACTAATGTTCAATTGGAAAAGCTTTTACATGGAGCTCAGCTTAAGTCTTATGAATTTAATGTTTATAAAACTGATAAAACAAAAAATGAGACCAATAAATTATATATAGTTGGAGATAAATCCAAAAAAACAAATTTGTTAAGAAATAAATTAAATTCTCTTTTAGAAGGTGTTTTTCTAACTAGAGATCTTGTGTCTGAACCAGGAAACGTGCTTCATCCAGATGAATATGCAAAACGAATAATCAAATTAAGAAAATTTGGATTAAAGGTTAAAGTCTATGATCAAAAGAAATTAAAAATAATGGGTATGAATGCTTTATTGGGCGTAGGTCAAGGAAGTGTCAGAGGTTCATATTTAGTTACAATAGAGTGGAATGGAGCAAAAAATAAATCCAGACCATTGGGATTTGTTGGAAAGGGTGTGTGTTTCGACACTGGGGGTTATTCACTAAAACCAGCAAAATTTATGGAAGATATGACTTACGATATGGCTGGCTCAGCAACAGTTGTTGGTTTAATGAAAACACTTGCGTTAAGAAAGTCTAAAATTAATGCAGTCGGTGTGGTAGGTCTTGTAGAAAATATGGTAAGTGGAAATGCCCAAAGACCTGGAGACATAGTAAAATCTTACAGTGGAAAAACTATTGAAATTTTAAATACAGATGCTGAAGGTAGATTAGTTTTAGCTGACGCTTTAACATTTACCGAAGAAAAATTTAAACCTCAATTTATAATTGACTTAGCAACATTAACAGGTGCTATAATTGTTTCTCTTGGTTCAGAATATGCTGGTCTATTTTCGAATAATGATAAATTATCTAGACAATTAATTGAAGCAGGAGAAAGTGTTGAAGAAAAACTTTGGAGAATGCCTTTAAACGAAAACTTCGATAAATTAATAAACTCTAAAAATGCTGACATGCAAAATATTAATTATGTTGGTGGAGCTGGATCAACAACAGCTGCACAATTTTTACAAAGATTTATTATTAATAAAACTCCTTGGGCTCATTTAGATATTGCAGGTATGGCATTTTCAAAATATGGTGGAGCGCTTAACTCTGGTGGTGCAACCGGCTATGGAGTCAGATTGTTGAATAAATTAATTGAGGATAACTATGAATAATATTGAGCAAACTCTATCTATAATTAAACCAGACGCAGTTGAAAGAAATCTTCAAGATCAAATTAAGCAGGAATTTAAAAACAAAGGATTTGAAATAATTAAAGAAAAAAAAATTCATATTTCTAAAGAGGAAGCAGAAAGATTTTATAAAGTACATGAGTCCAAACCATTTTATAACGATTTATGCGCCTATTTATCATCAGGTCCTATCGTTGTGATGACTTTACAACGAGAAAATGCAGTTGCGGAAAATAGAAGGTTAATGGGAGCAACAAATCCAGTTGATGCAGAGGAGGGCACTTTGAGGAAAAAATACGGTATTTCAATCGATAAAAACTCTGTTCATGGTTCAGACAGCCCTGAAAATGCTAAGATTGAATTAGATTTTTTTTTTGATCACTAGCTAAAAACTTAATAATTGATTTTGGATATATTTTATGCTCGATTTTTAAAACTTTTTTTTCTAAACTTTTTCCACTATCCGATTTTAGAATTTTTACTTTTTTTTGTAATATAATTTTACCTGAATCTAATTTATCATTAACAATATGAACTGTAGCTCCAGAGTATTTGTCTTTATTTCGAATTGCTCTATTGTGTGTATTTAGTCCTTTATACTTAGGAAGAAGCGAAGGGTGAATATTAAGTATAGGTTTATTAAATTTTCTTATAAAACTACCTGATAGTATTTTCATAAATCCAGCTAAACAAATCAAATCAACATTATTCTTTTTTAATAATTTTAACAAACGATCTTCAAAACTTTTTTTATTAGAATCTTTAATAAAGACATTATTGATCTTAGACTTATTTGCATAATCTAATCCTTTTGCACTAAAATTATTAGAGACAACTAGAACAATTCTAATTAAAGATTTTTTCGTTTTTGAATATTTAACTAGTGATCTTAGATTACTACCTCTACCACTTATTAAAACTGCTGTATTTTTTTTACCAGATAACTTTTCCACTCAATTTTACTTTTTCTGAATTTTTTGTAATTTTTCCAATGACATATGGTTTATATTTTTTTGGAAATAATCTAATTACTTTTTTGTAGTTTGAACGTTTTACTATTAAACAAAAACCCACACCACAATTAAAAGTTTTTAACATTTCTTGATCGCTAACACCTTGACTTTTAAGCCATCTAAATATTTTTAATGTTTTTATTTTTTCTAAATTTATTTCAGCGCAGTAATTATCTGGTATTATTCTTTCAATATTGTCTTTTAATCCACCACCAGTGATATTTGCACAAGCATTCAAATACTTTTTTTTAATTAATTCTAATACATGCATTACATATATTTTAGTTGGTACCAATAATTCTTTTTTTAAAAATGAATTTTTTTTTATATTAATTTTCTTTTTTTTTATAATATGTCTTACTAAGGAATATCCATTTGAGTGGAGACCACTGGAAGGTATTGCCAGTACTAAATCTTTTTCTTTTATTTTATTTAATAATATTTTGTCTTTCTCTACTAAGCCTAAAGAAAATCCTGCAATATCAAATTTACCTTTGGAATATGTTCCAGGCATTTCTGCAGTTTCTCCACCAACTAATTCACAGTCAGCTAATTTGCAGCCTTTAATAATTCCTCTAATTATATTTTTTAGCTTTTTCGTATCGATTTTTTCGACAGATATATAATCTAAAAAAACTAAAGGTTTCGCTCCTTGAACTATAATGTCATTTACACACATTGCCACAAGATCCACTCCAATTGTATTAAATTTACCTAGCATATTTGCAACTTCAATTTTTGTGCCAACTCCATCTGTGCTAGTTACAAGATATGGATTCTTTAAATTACTTGGCAGTTTTGTAAGCGCTCCAAAACCTCCAATATTCTTAAATTTACCACTTTTTTTTGATTTTTTTGTGCTTGAGGATATAAATTTAATAAATTTATCTGCTTTTTTTATGCTTACACCACTTTTCTCATATGTAAAATTCTTCGATCCCATGTTTAAGTTATGTTTTTAATCAAAAATAAAATTAATATTTACTTATACTTTTTTTTTTTACTTTTCATTTTAGTTTTTATCAAGTTTTCCACAACTATAGTATTTGCAGACAATTACACAGTTAAAAATATTAAAATTAAAGAACAATACGACATAAATTTTAACAAAGATGAAGTAATAAAAAAGGGTTTCAAAAAAGGATTTAAAACATTAATTTTTAGAATTGTAGAAAGTAAAGATAAAAATTTATTTAAAAATGTACCAAGCAATAAAATTAATTCATTGATAGATAATTTTTCCATAACAAATGAAAAATTTGTAGATAATAATTATGAGGTTGATTTTGAGGTTAAGTTTGACAAAAAAAAATTGTTATCGTTTATTAGAGAAAAAAATGTTATTTCCTCTGTTCCAAAAGATACAAACGTGCTTTTTATCCCAATTTTAATTGATACACAAAGTAACGAAATTAAGTTTTTTGATCAAAATTATTTTTATAACAATTGGAATAATGTTAATAAAAATTATTTCTTATTAAATTATAATTTACCAGATGAAAATATTGAAAATTTTCGTCTTTTTCAAAGATTAAAAAATAATATTGAAAACAATGATTTATCTGAGATTACAAATAAATATAACTTCGAAAATATTTTTATTGTTGTATTTTATAAAAATAAAAAAAATTTACAAATATTTTCTAAAATTAGTTTTTCAAATTCAAACTTCAAATTTAATTTAGATCAAAAAAACATCAATTATGAAGATAATAAACTATTAGATCAAATTATTTTAAACTTAAAAAATTTATATGAAGACAAATGGAAGTTAATTAATAAAATCAATACCTCAATTTCAATACCCATAAAAATTTCAGTAAAAAACAGCAATTTCATAATTTCTGAGAAATTAGAAAATATATTAAATCAATCAGATTTTGTATATGAATATGAAATAGAAAAAATTAGTAGTGAAGATATTATATATAAAATAATTTATAATAATAATCCTGAAAAATTTCTAAATACTTTAAAAGTGAATGATATAAATATAAATTCATCTAGTAATATTTGGAATATAGAATGAGAGAATTAGATCAAAAACTCTTAGACTTTGGAATTACTGAAAGTTTTGATGAAAATGATTACTATGTGTCTAAAAGTAATTATTTTGCAAAAAATATTATAGAGGCCTGGCCTAATTGGGAAAAAAAAATTGTCAATTTAGCTGGAGAAAAATATTCTGGCAAAACACATTTATCAAACATATTTAAAAAAAAAAGTGACGCTTTATATTTATATAGCAACAATATTGAAGATAAGATTTTAAAAAAAATTAAACTTTCAAACAGTATAATAATTGAAGACCTAGAAGAAAGTTTTGACGAAAAACTTCTTTATTCTATATTCAATTTAGTTGAACAGGATAATAAATATTTATTAATCTCGTCAAAAAAACCAATAGATACAATGAAATTCACACTCCCAGATTTATTATCAAGATTAAAGAACTGCATTATCGCTACAATTGAACAGCCAGATGATGAGTTGATTTATGCAATAATTTTAAAAAGCTTCTCCGATAGACAAATTAAATTGGATAACAAAATTATAGATTATATTATAAAAAGAATTGCGAGATCGTATAGTAAAATGCATGAATTTATATATAAGATTGATGAATTGAGTTTAAAGAAAAAGAAATCTATTAACTTTAAAATAATAAAAGAGATAATAAATTGAGTAAATATAGGACACACACTTGCGGAGAACTAACTTTAAATAACAAAGATCAAACAATAAAGTTATCAGGCTGGATAAATAAAAAAAGAGATCATGGAAATCTATTATTTTTAGATTTAAGAGATCACTATGGACTAACTCAATGTGTAATTGATGAGGGTAAAAAAATATTTAAAGAAATAGAAAAACTTCCATTAGAAACTGTACTACAAGTTGAAGGTAAAGTTTTAGCTAGAGAAAAAGATACAATTAACAAAAATTTAAATACTGGAGAAATTGAGGTAGGAATTGAAAAATTTAAAATACTTGCAAGAACTAAGGAATTACCACTACCTGTTTTTTCAGATCAAGAATATTCTGAAGAAATTAGATTAAAGTACAGATTCTTAGATTTAAGGAGAAATAAGATTCATAATAATATTATTTTAAGATCCAAAATTATTTCATTTATTAGAACTGAAATGCAAAAATATGGTTTTCTAGAATATCAAACACCTATATTAACTTCATCTAGCCCAGAGGGTGCTAGAGACTTTTTAGTACCAAGCAGACTAAATCCTGGTAAATTTTACGCATTACCTCAAGCGCCACAACAATTTAAACAATTAATCATGGTATCTGGTTTTGATAAATATTTTCAAATTGCACCGTGTTTTAGAGATGAGGACGCAAGAGCGGACAGGAGTCCAGGTGAGTTTTATCAACTTGACTTGGAAATGTCTTTTGTAGAACAAGAGGATGTATTCAAAATAGTTGAGGAGTTATTTGTAAATTTATTCAAAAAATTTTCATCTAAAAAGTTACTCGATGAAAAATTTCCCAGAATTCCTTTTGATACGGCTATGCTTAAATACGGTTCTGATAAACCAGATTTGAGAAATCCTTTGGAAATAGCTGACATTACTGAAATTTTTAAAAGAGACGATGTTAACTTTGAAATATTTAAAAAATTAGTAAGTAAAGGATCGATAGTTAGAGGAATAGTTACAAAAAATACATCTCAAAAACCAAGAAGTTTTTTTGACGGAATTGATAAATGGGCAAAGGATGAAGGATCATCTGGTCTTGCATATTTTTCTATAGAAAGTTCTGATAAATTGAGCGCTAAAGGACCTGTGGGAAAATTTTTTTCTGA
>LULI01000110.1_pt1 | contig 21944 bp, 33 predicted proteins | sample 728191 | NCBI WGS metagenome assembly LULI01 (sample SAMN03860293, study PRJNA289734) | marine metagenome | biome: seawater column; feature: ocean; material: water; isolation source: Red Sea water column Station 169 - depth 50m | place: Saudi Arabia: Red Sea | collected 2011-10-15 | depth 50 m | reverse complement strand
TCATTTAAAACCTTCTTTCGTAATCCTTGGGCACTAATAGGCCGCTTGGTCGTTGCGGATAACCAACTAGCAACTTCCCTATAAGAGCAAGTTTGAAGATATTGTTTAGCCTTTGTATACGCATCAAGCTCTTGTTGGATAGGGAGTAACGTCTTACCGTCTTCTCCGAGCTCATATCCGAAGGGTATAGTGGAAGTTCTTCGTACATCATTAGATGTCATAGAAATCGGGTTTCCTTATTTTCACATTAGGTGAATAAACTCTTCCCGTATACATTTTTGAATTTGTCGGTGATATGACTTTTCCTTTCGGATTGCCTTTCATTTGACTTCCTTCAACTGCTATTTGTATATCTGATTTTTCTTTTCCTGTTCTTTGGTCTACAGGTCTCTTTACCATCTCATTCATTACTCTATAACCTTTTCTTCGCTTTTACTTGGTAACAGAACCACTCCGTGTGTTACCTGTACATTATGGTCTACAGCATCATTAGAGCCGATACCAATTCTATTCAATATGCTTTCTGCCGCTTTTAAGCGTAAGTCACCCTTTGGTGTTGTTCCATCTTCATCTAATGTATTAACTAGTCGGGTAGCCGCTTTAGGGCCATTAAGTGCTAGTTCTTGTTTTGTACGTTCGATGATATTATCACGTACAGATTCAATAAGCCAATTACGAGAACCATCATGATAACCTGCTACTTTCATAGCTTGGCTGATGTTACCACCATTCGCCATAAGTTCATCTACGAAAGTGGTTTGCTTAATGGTAAGCTCCTTCTTTGGTTTCTGCTTCTGCGGTAATAAATTTGAAATCATAGGCCTATGTGTCTTTAGCACCACTATTTCCCTGTATCTGTCTGTCAAAGGTGTAGAAAAGTGTGCTAGACAATACTTATCTTAAATACAGTTTATTATATTGTATTCGATATTAGCTAGTTGTCAAGTATTTTCTATAAAAAAAATTTTTTACTTGACAGTTTTGAATTTGTTGGTACAATAATAACTTACCCCTACCCGGGGGCCTTACATGTATATCCTAGGGGGTATATAAGGGTTAGCCGACCAATATTGTTAGGGGTCTTGCCGACCAATCTAGTTCACAACCCTATTTTTATAATTTATATTCTCACTGGCATACACTGTGCCCAGTACCCCCAGTGGCACTAGCCACCCTATACAATATAATAAATATTTATATATCTTACGATAATTAACCTATATTTTACCTAGTTATAAACCCGCATAAAACCTTGATTTATTACTTACGATAATTACAGTTGTCATAAATAAAAGCGGGTCTAACCTAAATTATATTCTATAACATATTTTGGAATATTCCCGAGGGTATACCCCCGCTAATAAATTAGGGTCAATACCCTAAATAATATTCTAGTTTACATATTTAGGCGGTCTTATTGGCTACCCCCCGAGCGTACAAAAACAACCCCATAAACCCGCACATATCAACGATAAAAGCCTTAATTGTATTGGCGTGTAAACTAGGCGTAAACCCACAATAAACCCCCATATATAAGCGAACCAATACCAATAAAAAAACCCGCTAATTAATAGCGGGTCTAGTAAAATATTAGCTAATATTTATTATTTGTTTTTAGGGTCTATTACATCAATTCTAATTTTATATGCACCCCTTCTTTTCATCTCATGCATAATGAAATTTAGTATTTCATCGGGTTTAATAGTTGAATTACTATTATTGATATAATCAAACACTAAACAAAAAGCATCTAAACAACCAAGTTTATAATCGTATTTAATACCTTCTTTAGCTTCAATTATTGCGTTAGTATCAATACTATATTCAATTTTTGTTGTAAAAGTCATAGAGAAAATCACCCCCTTTAAATTTTCAATAGATGTAAAAAAAGGCACAAATAAGAAAACCCGCCTATAAAAAGCGGGTTCATTATAAGAAGTTTTTTATGAAAAAATTATTTTATATAGTCACGTATAAGTCATTTTAACCCCCTTAATAATTCAAGATTTATTTAATACCTAATTACGAAAATATGCAAGCAATAAAAACCCGACAATAATAATTAATGTAATTGTAAGATAATCCATAAACCCCCCTATTTGATATATTGAGTTAAATTTTCTAATTGTATGTTTAGCTTCATTTTCAATAACTTTTTATTGACAGTATCAAGAATGATTTCATCGAATTTATTTTCGTTAAATCCTTCATTAGCTTGCCTACAATAATCTTTTAATCTAGCGTGTTTTTCTTGCCACATAATTTCACTATTATAAAAGATTTTATCTTTAGCCAATTCAACCGCTAAAGCTTCAATATGTTTTTTAGTTAAGTATGGTACTTTCATAGTAACACCCCCTAAACACTCTATAAAATAAAAAACCCGCTATTACAAGCGGGTTCTAAATTTATGTTAAAAATTAGGGTATCTAGAATATTAGCATTATTACGCCAATCAATACAATAATCCATAAAATACGTGAAATAACAACTAATAAACCTTCCATTAAACCCCCTATATAAATAAAATTAGTGTAATTACTATAATTGAACAAAACATATTAATTCGGTAAACGTTCTGCAATATTAGGGTTAATAGTCGTGAATACGTAAGTTCCATTAATTAAGTCGTTCCAATCTTTAGAATTCATAAACTCACGTATTTTGTCTTCACGCTTAGTTCTAGCCGTATGAGGTTTTGAACCCGCCCTAGTCATTTTGATAGTTCTAGCGTTGCCGTTTTCATCAATGCGTTCAAATTCATCGTCAATATGTGAACTCCAAAAAGTTAATGCATTGTATAAGTTCCATACTGTATAACCTAAAGAACCGCTTTCACGCTCGATTTTATCAATGAAATAATCTAATAATTTATAATTAGGTTCAATTTTAGTATCATCTAATAATTGCTTAGATTTCATTTTTTTAGCACAAATATTGTTAGCCAAAATATGAGCCATACCCTTTAATGAAATTTGTCTTTTCATCATAGCTTCCATTAATTGCCAATTTTCTTCAAAATGCTTAATTGTGTTTGTAACTTGTCTAAGCGTTGCCCCCACATTTAAACCCTTAGTATGCTTAGATTTAACGTGAAACATTCTTTGACCGCCAAATACTAAACCATTAGCACATAAATCACGATAAGCACCCGCAAAACATTGATATAACCAACTCATATCTAAACTGTTGAAAACATCCGAACGCATATTTACAACTGAGCCGTCATCAAATTTTTTATGTAAATCGGGAAATTGTATTTCTCTATGTTGTTTACGCCCGCCCTCATAAACTTTATCAATAATTTTTATGTTAGATAAACTAAAATTATTTTCTTTTATTTCTGATAATTCAGTTAACCTTTTAGCGTGCGTTAAATAAAGTTCTTTAGGGTCAACAACCTTATATTTCGTACTTCTTGAATTACCCATAAATTCGAGCGTATCGGGTCTATAGACAATCACTTGATTATCCATAACCGCTTTTACTTCTTCCCCGTTTTGATTTTTTAATATTACTTGCGGGTTAGTAATTGTTTTTGTTGGTATATCAAACATTGATACATCAAACAAATTTTTATGTTCGTAAACTTGCATTTTAACCCCCTGTTATATGCATTAATTATTATTGCGTAATTGCAATAATTTGTCTTTATCATTAATTACGTTAGATACAAATATTTTTTTTATCTTAAATTCATTTATATTATTTACTTCAATATTTAATTTTACAGTTTTATTAGTTTCATCAATCGGTACGTTTAATGAAAATAAATTATCACGTAAACTTAAACCATATTTAATAATATTTTGTTTATCTAAACTAAATTTATAAAACATATTTTTAATCATTTTAATGCGTAATAAAATTTATTTGATTTATTTTTGAGTTCCAACACAAACCGCAGGAAGCACAATTTTTAACTTTGTTCACTTGCTCTAAGCATGTAATTGAGTTTAACTTGACATTTTTTGCACCAATTATTCTAGGTTTAAAATCTGTGCTATTAGCCGTATTAAGTTTCGAGTTGACATTATTAGACCACCTAATAGCGAACCTATCAAAACCAAATTTTTTTGTTATTTCCAATAATATTTTACCAATATCTGAATTTTCATTATGAGCGGTATAACCATAAATTGAAACATTTTCATAACACGCTAAAACGCCCGCCCAATATCTAGCATAATATTTGTCGATAAAATCTCCTAATACGTGCAATCGTATTACTATTCCGTTTTTATGTTTTTTACGCAAATAATTTATTTCATCGGTTAATATGTTAGTAAAAATTATAGTATTGTTTGTTTTAAATCTATGAGCAAAAGGCATGTTATCACCATAGCAAGTTTCCCAATGAAAACAATTTTTATTACAACCCATTTCACGCTCTACTAAAGTTAAAGAATATAATTTTTTGCCTTTATGCCTACCTACTAAAATTTGTTTACCCAACTTTTTATTATTAGATAACTTAATTAATGTAACGTTATCTGGGTTTTTATAATTATTCTTATAATTAAAATAATCATTATAAGAATTTATGTTAAATACGTTATTTTGATATTTTGTTGTCGTTTTCATTTGCTTCACGCTCTATTAATCCAAACCTATAATTTTTAGTATCTATAACTTTTACAAAATAAGTTTTTTTGTTAGCTACTATTTTTTGAATAGTATTATAAAATATATTTCTAAATTCTTTTTTAGTCATATCAAACGCAATTAAATATTCATTAGGGTCAGTTGTTCTTTTACCCCCTTTAGTATTCTTAGTAACGCCTAATCTAAAATTACCAACTCTTAAAATTTTGTTTTTTCCGTAATCTTTATTAACTACAGTATTTCCAAATTTATCTGTTATAAATTTTCTATTATCTTTTTTCTTCCATCTAATATGGAATATACCTTTATTACCTACGATATTTTGTATTGATTCTGGAACACTCCCTAAAATTATATTAGCCATTTTAACTCCCCTTGTTAAATTTATTCTAAAATACTTAAATCAAATAACTTGTCAAACATTTTTGTAATTTATTTTTGCTTTTATTTTTAGTGTATCTAATATATTTTTTTCAATAGCAGTTTTATTTTTATATGCTTTAAAATCTTTTAATATGTTTTTAAATGTATTAGGGTACTTACGCAAAAGTTTTGTTTCGCTTTCTTCATTAAAGAAAAACTCAGGTAACGCTGACAATCTTATGCTGACATTTTTTCTAGCATGATAACGGTAGACGTTGACATTTTTTCTACCCGCTTTTATAAAATATAACCGACCACCCGCACTAAACTTAGTGTGATTATAAGCTGACAAATCAGCGTCTATTAGTGTCCAAAGGTCTGACATTTTTTACTATCCCTAATATTAATTAATGTATGACAATTATAGCATACAACTTTACATTTTCTAATTTCTTTTTTTAGATTGACAATCCCCGCCCAACTTGTTCGCCAAATCTCTGACACATTACCAGACTTATTTTGTCTATCTACGTGATGAAATTGCAAGCTAGTCGACCTAAATTCTTGCTGACAAATGTAACAACCATTTTTAGTTTTCCATTTGTTTAAAAATCTTGTTATGTAATTATAAATGCGTGCTTTTCTTTTTTTATTGTTATCTACTAAATTTTGATATGACATCGGTTTATACCATGCTTCCCCATAGTAGCCGTCTTTTTTTATTCCAAGAGTAAGTTTGTACGATTTAAATATGTAGCCGTCTTGTCTGACATCGCCAGATTTAAAAGGTCTATTTGCTTCTTCGTTTATTCTTTTCATTACTCCCCTTTTATGCGGCATAGGTACGACAACTATCTGCTAGCTTATTAAGGTTATCGTACCTACCCTAATCCAAGACAGCACACGCTTTAACACGGCTTATCTTGTTGTATACTGGCATATTTTATACTCACGATGTTAACTCATCGAGACAGGTATATTTTTATAGCCGTTAGCCTGTAACGTCAATTAAGACTTTTCATGGTCGGCAACCAATATACTTTTTGTTAGGAAAAGGACTTACAGATATAACTACCATGCCCACTCCTAAACATGTTTCTCGTTTTTAATGTTGTCGAGAACAACCACCCAAGTGTCTAATTATGTGGTTGCCACCCTATTGTCTACCGCAACCCCTCTGTTTCTAATGTTGGGGAACATAACTAAACACTATCCCTTTTAATTACTAATTTTTTTAGTGTCAACATAAAACCAAAATATTTATCCACAGATTTAAATTTATCTGCATAACAAAAATTACAATACCATTTACCATCCGTTGCTCTTATGGTAGCTACAATATATTCACAACTTACGCATTTTTTATCTGCCATAATAACCACTCCTTTAGTTCACTACGCATTAACACTTCAGTAAAAAAATTTCCATAACTATTGACAATATGTTCTTCATCTTTTTCTTTCATACTATACTGATAAAAGCCGAGATGACAAAGTTCATGTAGTACAAGATTGACAGCATCCATTCCACCACCATCGACAATATCCTCATCTAAAAATATTTTAGCGGGTGGTTGGCTGACAAAACTACCTTGATAATCTGAACTATCATAAGCAACTGCATGAGGTATTTTTACCAATTCAACTTTAAATGCACCAACAGTTACGTGTTTTGGAAACTTAACTTTTTTACTACTCATCCTTTATGTCCGTACCATTCAACATTTTTTACGCCCTGCATAACAAGACAACCAAGAGGTGCATCTTCACATACTGGATATGATGGACAACTCATATGTTTATCATAATAATGTCTTTTTTTCTTTTTATTTTTTTTATTATTCTTTTTAATTTTAGCTGACATTTACTTGCTTTACCACTCCATTTTTTGTCCATAATTTTTTATACACGGGTTTAGCTGACAATTGTTTTGATTGTTTTACTAGGAAATCTAACGCTTCTTCGCCCTCTAGTATATCTTTTTTAGAACCTCTATAATCTGATGTTTTTCTGACATCTCTATAAAAATCAATAAATCTATTTAATACTTGTTCTGCTTTTTTTGTGTTCATAGATTCTCCTTGTTTTTTATCATTTTCCAACCCACTCTATTTTTTCTAGTGTAATCCACTCTGACAGGTTTACCTTCACATGCTTTACCATTCATCCATAAAGTATTTAGTTCGGCTTCATCTTCTGCATGAACATGATAAATTCTAGTTTCAACAACATCTACTTTTACTTCGTATAATCTTTTATTTGGACTCATAATAATCTCCCTTTGTTATTGGTTCGCTTATACCCTATGGGGGTGGGGGGTCAACCCTTTTTACAGATAAAAAATATTTCGTCAATAAAAAAAAATGCAATGTAATGGTTTGTAATGGTTGACATCTCAAAATTATAATTCTAATAGAACTAATGAAAGAATTTTTAAATGACATCAACATCGAACCAAACACCACTACCAGAATGGATTGTCCGATTTGTCACAATCACAATACTTTTTCTGTTCACAATAATGGTAGTGTTTTGTTATACAATTGCTTTCATATTGATTGTAACATCAAAGGCGTTGCGAGAGAAAAATTATCTAAAGAAAGTTTTACAAGAAAAGAATTTGTAAAGAAGGAGGAGGATGACATTTTTATAACGCCGACAAATTGGAATGATGCAAGATTTAGTGTAGATTGTCTAGATTATCTAACAAAATCAAATAGTTACCTCGCCTATTACAATAAGCATGTTGACATAAAATACGACAAAAATTTAGCAAGATGTGTATTTTTAATTAAAGATGAAGAGGGTAATGTTGTTGACGGAGTTGGTCGGTCACTAAATGGAATGAAACCGAAATGGTATCGCTATGGAAATAGTAAATACCCTTTTGTTTGTGGAGATAAAAAAACAGCAATAATTGTTGAAGATTGTGCTAGTGCTTGTGCTGTATCAAAATATGCTACAGGCATAGCTTTACTTGGAACTAATCTTTTGCAAAAGCATATCGACATTATCAAAAAGTATGATAAGGTAGGGGTTGCACTTGACAGAGATGCAACAAAAAAAGCTACAAAAATTTGTGATGAATTAAATTTAATTATGAATACAAAGTTTTTAGTTTTAGAAGATGACATAAAAAATATGGCTGACGAAGATATAAAAATTTTAGTAGATAAGGTAAACAGTAAAGCATGGGGGTGGATGAATGATACCGTTGCAAGTAATAAGCATCTGTAAAGATTACGAGAGCTACAATAAAGTAAAACGATTTATTGACAAAGAGGCTTTTAACAAAGAGCTTCGACAGATTTATACTTTAATTACAAATGCACATGACAATCACTCTGGTCAAAAGCTGACAAATCATGATTTAAAGGTCATACATGCTGACCTATTCCCTGCAACACCTAGCTCTACATATGAGAACATTTGTAAAACAATAGATAAAATACCAGAAAATAGTATCAATCCGGAACTAAATATTGGCATCATTAAGAACTTTTGGGTTCGTTCAAAAGCAAAAGAGATAGGAGAACTAGCGGTAGACATCTACAACGGACATGAAAGACCAGAAGCAATCGGTGGTCTTAAAAATATGGTAGAGAAGATAAATGAACAAGAGTTAATAGATGCTGACAGTTACAGTGAAATAAAGGAAGATATTGACGAATTGTTTGATGGTTCAGTTGACAAAGGTGAGTTTGATTTTAGATTGGAAACTTTACATAATCGGGTGACAGCTTTATCTCGTGGTCATTTTTGTATACTACTTGCAAGACCAGAGATGGGTAAAACAACTTTATCTAGTTTTTTGGCGGCAGGTTATGTACAACAAAAAAAGAAAGTAACGTATTGGGCAAATGAAGAACCTGCAGTAAGAATTAAAACAAGAATAATACAATCACATTTTGAAGTTTCTAAAAAAGATGTAGCAGAAAGAATAGAATATTTTAGACCACGTTATCAAACTGAGATAAAAGATTATCTGACAGTTTTTGACAGTGTTGGTACGCACATTGACGAGATAGAAAATTATGCAAGACTTTATTCCCCGGATGTTATGTTTATTGACCAGTTAGATAAAGTACACATAACTGGTTTATACAATCGTACAGATGAAAAATTAAAAGAAGTTTATGTAAGAACAAGAGAGATAGCAAAAAGACATAGCTGTTTAATATGGGCAGTATCACAAGCAAGTTATGAAGCACAAAATTTACATGAAGTTAGTTATGAACATTTAGATAATTCAAGAACAGGCAAGGCAGGTGAGGCAGACATAATTTTAGGAATAGGTGTTGGCGAAGGTGACAATGCTAGAACTTTACATGTTAGCAAAAATAAATTAAATGGTTGGCATGGTAACACATACACATCAATAGATATTGAGAGGGGAGTATTTGAATGAACGTAACAACACTAGACGTAGAAACATCTTATCACAAAAAATATGATGACACGGTATCGAGTCCTTTTGAGGGCGACATACTTGTTAGTGTTGGATATAAGACTAATAATAATCCGTGTGAGTATCTATGTTTTAATCACAATCATCAAAAGCCAACAAAAGATGCAAAACAAATTTTGCAAAAAGTTTTAGATGAAACAGGATTATTAGTAGGACACAATCTTAAATTTGATTACAATTGGTTAGTTAGTTGTGGATTTACATACAACGAAAAAATGTATGACACAATGATAATAGAATATACATTTGCAAAAGGATTAAAAAGAGGTTTTAGTTTAGCTGATAGCTGTAAGAGAAGAGGATTAGATTTAAAAGCCACAGACTTAATTGACCCGTACTTAAAAAAGAAAATATCATATGAAGATATACCTTGGGAAGTTGTAGAAGAATATGGCAAACAAGATGTTGAGATTACGTATCAGTTAGCATGTGCACAATTGAATAAAATAAATTTAAAATTTGAGGAAGTATGCAGAGGCTTTTCCCAACAATAAAATTAAGTATGGAGCTAATGAAAGTATTAGCAAAGATAGAATACAACGGCATTAAGATTAATGTTGACGCTTTGCACAAGATAAAAGACCAATACGAAAATGAACTAAAAGAATTAAAAACTTTTTTACTTACAAAGATAGATGAACTTATGGGAGATACACCAATAAATTTAGACTCGCCAGATGATAGGTCTATGTTATTTTTTTCTATGAAAGTTATAGATAAAAAATTATGGGCAAAAGAATTTAATATTGGATATGAAGTACGAGGTAATACAAGAAAACAAAAACGTAAAACTAATTATGATGAGATAAACGATTTTTATCATGCAGTAAATGGTTTAGCAAAACCAATATTTAAAACAACATCAACACTGTGTCAAAACTGTGCTGGCACAGGTAAGTATAAATACAAAAAGAAAGATGGTACATACAGTAACATAAAAAGAAATTGTAAAACATGTAATGCAAAAGGTAGAATATATACTAATACAAAAGAAAGAGCAGGATTACGATTAATACCAAGAGGTTCACTTGATACATCTGCTACAGGATTTAAGACGGATAAAACTACATTAGAAGAATTTATATCATCTATTAATCCAAATCAAAGAGAGTTTTTAGAAAAGTATGTAAGATATTCTGCTATAAGAACTTATCTTAGAACTTTTGTAGATGGAATAGAGAAAAGTAAAGACAATAACGATTACATTAGACCACAATACATGCAATGTGTTACATCAACAGGTCGGCTTAGTTCTAGAAATCCAAACTTTCAAAACATGCCTAGAGGTGGTACGTTTCCTGTTAGACAATGTATCATATCAAGATGGGATGGTGGTAAAATATTAGAGGGTGATTACGCACAATTAGAATTTAGAGTTGCCGGGTTTTTAGCTGATGATGACCAGATATATGCTGATGTTAAAAACAACGTAGATGTGCATAGCTTTACGGCAAAGATATTAGGAGTTTCAAGACAAGTAGCCAAGGCAGACACTTTTAAACCGCTATATGGGGGTGTATTAGGTACACCAAAACAGATGCAATACTATCGTGCATTTAAAGAAAAGTATAGCGGTGTAACAAGATGGCATAGAAATCTAATTAATGAAGCATTAGAAACAAGGCACATAACTTTACCATCTGGAAGGTCATATTACTTTCCAAATACTGAACGTATGCCTAGTGGTAGTGTATCAAATGCTACAGCTATTAAAAATTATCCTGTTCAAGGATTTGCCACGGCTGACTTACTGCCCATATCGTTAATTAAATTAGATGAGTTGTTGACAAAGCGTAAATTAAAAAGTATTATCTGCAACACAGTACATGATAGTATTGTATTAGACGTTTACCCAGATGAAGAAGAGATGGCAATAGAAACATTAAAAGATGCTATGTTGTGTTTACCAGAGGAAACTCAAAGACGATATGGCGTAAAGTATGATATGCCTATTGGTATTGAACTTAAGATGGGTAGTAACTGGTTAGAAACTAAGGAGGTATTCAAATCATGAGTACAAATAATATGGCAATTGCCATACCAGAGAACTTTGATAATCTATCCGATGAACAGTTGATGAACTTAACAGGTCAAGGTTTAGTCGGTGGAGATTCCTCTTCAGTATTATCAAGACTATCTATAAATTATCAAGCAGAAGACGAAAATGATAAACCATTACCTAGAGGTTGGTTTTCATTACGTGTGGGAGATAAAACCGTTTATGCGAAAACGGTAGATTTTAGAATGTTTCTAAGATTATATAGTTATAGTTATTGGGATAATGCGGAAGATACGTTTGTTGCTTCGGTTCAAAGACCGAGCTTAAGCGATGAATTTCCGGATGTTCAAGGCGGTTACAAGTGCGGAAAACTGGGTAAAGATGAGCTTGCTGAATTAAGTGATACTGATGCAAAGAAAGTATTAAGTAATCAAGTTAAGTGTAATCAAGTAATTTATGGTATAGCTACTATTAATGATGGTAAATATACTGATGAAACTAAGTTTGAACCAATTGTTGACCAACCATGTGTCTTCTATGCTAAAGGGGTCAATTACGTACCTTTCCAAAAAATTATTGGCAATCTTGCAAAGCAACGAAAACCAATGATAAGGGCAGTTGTATCAATGGCAACGAAGAAACAAAAAACTGTTGGGAACACTTTCTTTATTGTGGAACCTACCGTAAAAACTATGGTAGATACTATAAATGATAAAGATAAGAGTTTATTAAAAGAATTCGCTGAGACTGTATCTGCAGTGAATGAGTCCGTCATGGAGAAACATCGTGAGGCTGTGAAACTAAAACCAAAAAATAGCGACCACTCCCTAGCTATTGAGATAGAGGCACAGCCTTAATGATTAAGACATTAGTCGAAAATTTTCTTTATGATGCGTCTAGGGGGGAAGCTAGTCTTCCCCCCGAAGTCGTTAAGGAGTTTGGTGAATCTTGTCAAAAAGCGATAGAAAAACAATTTAATTCTAACAAAAAAGAATGGCGTTTACGAATGTCTGAAGTTGGTAAGCCATTATGTCAACAACAACTTGGTAAACAAAATGTAGAATATGAAACAGAATATAATGCAATAGTAAAATTTTTATTAGGTGATTTGATAGAAGCTATGGCGATAGCTGTATTAAGAGGAGCAGGAATACAATTAGAGAAGATACAAGAACCTGTATCATTAGACATAGCTAATATTAAATTAGAGGGCACTTATGATGTTAAAATAGATGGAAAGATTTGGGATATTAAATCTGCAAGTCCTGCTAGTTTTAGTAATAAATTTGGTGAATACGGTGGATTTGAAAGAATAAAAGAACAAGATACTTTTGGTTATGTAGACCAAGGGTTTATGTATGCGTCTGGTGATAAATCAAAATTTGGTGGGTGGATAGCGGTTAATAAAGTTACTGGTGAGTTTGCAGTTTGTGAAGTGCCAGATAGTCAAGAAGAAGAAATTAGTAGCTCACAAAAAAGAATAAAAGATAAGATAAATAAATTAAATAAAAATGTAAAATTTAAAAAGGGTTTTGAAGATGCAAAAGAAGTTTACAAAGCAAGAACAGGTAAAGATAAAGGGATAGAAAAAGAAACTGGTAATAGAATACTAAACACTATTTGTGGTTATTGCGGATTTAGAAAACATTGTTGGCCAAATGCTGAGATGCATCCTAAGATAACATCACGAGCAAAAGCTAAACCTATTATATGGTATAGTAAACTTAAAACAAAGGAGCTAGCAGACCTATGAACGTACTATGGTTATCAAACATTAGAAAAGCTGATGTTGAAGCAAATGATGAAAATGTTATTTGGATTTACTATGATGATACAAACAACGAAAGAAAAAACATTGCATGGATGAGAGAGCATCCTAATTGTCACGTTATATTTTATCGAGACAATCAATCAAAAGATGGGTATTGGCAAGATGAGAACTTAAAAAGAAGAAAACATGAAGTTGATTCTAGGTTTCAAGGATTAATTACTGCGATAAAAACAGGTAAATTAATTGTGTTTCCGCAGGATGATACTACTATGGTTTTAAATGAATTAGAAAAAAATACATTTGGTACATTTGAAATATTTAAAAGTCATTTTTCAAACATCAGTAAGTATAAGTTAAAAACATTATTGTGAGGTTTAGGTCAAAGGCAGAAATTAGCTTTGCATCATGGCTAATAAAAGAAGGTATAAATTATGAATATGAAAAGCACAAATTTAAATACATACCAGACCCAAAGATTTATCTACCAGATTTTTATTTGCCTAAGTACAAATTTTTTATTGAGGTTAAAGGTGAGTTTGATAAGGCAGATAGAAAGAAGCATCTTCTTATTAAAAAACAACACAAGAAAGTTGATATTAGAATTTTATTTATTAATGCAAACAATAAGATTTACAAAGGTAGTAAAACAACTTATGGTGCGTGGTGCACTAAACATGATATACTATGGTGTGAAAAAAGGATTCCGAGAGAATGGCTGAAGTAAAAAAATTTTATTCTACTTTAAAAAGAGATGCGGCAGAAGAATTAGGTTTATTACCAGATAGATTTTATTTAGTATTTAAACCAACACAAGATGTGCCAGATGGTTTTGATGTGGTTGCTTATGATACGATGCCATCAGACAAAGATTTACATCCTGTATTTTATGTTATGAAAGGTATTTTAGAGTTACTAGATAGTGATATGGAAAAAATTGTAGCCGCAGGACAAATGGCTGTTATAGATAAAATTACGGAGGCTTCACAATCTGGTAGTAAGCCAGACGCACAAGAATTAGACCCCATATTTAAAAAGATAGACATAGGTAAGAAACATTGATAGCTAATAAAAAATTTGATATTGACTTAAAATACGGTCAAAAAAGAGAGAATAGAATTAAAAAGATGATTGAAGAGGGTACAATAGAAGTCAAAACCGAAAGAGCTTGGTGGTTTAAAACAGGAAACATAGCTGTAGAGTTTGAATCATACGGCAAACCTAGTGGTATTGCTACAACTGAAGCTAAATATTGGGCACATGTATTAGCAAATGGTGATGAAGAACATTGCATACTTTGGTTTAGAACTAGTAAATTACGAAAATTAGTAAAAAAATTTTCAGATAAGATAAAAGATGTAGGAGATAGTAAGCGTTCTAAAGCATATTTAATTCCTATTGTAGAATTATTTAAGCTATGATAATTACAAAAGAATTATTAAATAAAGCTATTGAGATAGTTGGTGGTGATAGGCAAAAAGAATATGGCGATAAAGTTGATAACCATAATAATATTGCTAAATTATGGTCGGCATATCTTGATGTTAAAATAGAAGCACACGATGTTTCTGTCATGATGATTTTATTAAAAGTAGCTAGAACTAAAATAGGAACACGCACAAAAGACACTTACGTTGATATGGCAGGTTATAGTGCTATAGCAGGGGAAATAGAATTTAGAGGAAAAAATGAATCAAAAAATAGTTAAGATACGCAAATTAGATGATATAGATAAGAATGATTGGGAGATACACTTTGATAATGAAACACAGATTGTTTACAAACACGAAGAGCTATTTAAAATAGTGGAGTTGGGATTAAGTAGGGAAAAACCTGTGATAAAAAAAGAGGAGACAGATACTCCGATATTCTTTCCTAAAGACGAAGAGTGGGAAAATTTAAAAAAGAAAGAAAAGAATATTGTAAAAAAGTTTAGAGAAGATGTTAAGAATTTATCAAGTGCACAATTTAAAAAGAAATACGCTAAAATTAAGGGAGATGATATACTAGATGACTAATGAATAAAGAAACAACATTAGCTAGTTTTGAAGTCAAAATTACTACAGAAGGATTGTTAATCCTCGAAACAAAGTTACCACCTACCAATGAATTTTTAGATGCTATGGATAAATGGAACCCCTCATATGAAAACACCCCTGTTATAGCAAGCCTACTGGATTACTACAAAGGGGTGTTTACTGTAATGAGTAAGGATAGTCAGAAGATTATTTCTTCTTAGCTTTCATCATTCCGCCGCCTCGCATCATCTTTTTTTTCATTCCTCCGCCACGCATCATGGATTTCTTTTTGCCACCCATGTTCATAGCTTTTTTCTTTTTACCGCCACCTTTCATAGTTGGTAGCTTTTCATCTTTCATTTTGGACATTCTTCCGCCCATTGCTTTTTTCTTTTTCATGTTGGTTTTTTTACCACCACCACGCATCATAGCTTTTTTCTTTTTCATTGCCATTGTTATCTCCTAATATTAGGTTTAAGTTTTTGTCGTGGAGTAACTACCTCATTGTAGTAATCCATTGGCCAATTTTTGTAGTACCCCTGTCGTTTTAACTGGCTAGATGCATCTTGTAAAAGTTTTAACTCTTGCATAAATATCATCATATAAGGTTCAACTTTACTACTATCCCAATCATTATCAGCTAAAAATGCATGCTCTTCAACTGTGGCAGGACTACCGGGATGAAAACACATTAGATAAAGGTTCTCATCTTGCAAAGCAATGTTTCGTGTGTCCACAAAATATTGTATGCAATAAGGTGTAACATCGTCTACATTAGGGTCTGCAACGATTATTAAATCTTTTTTTTCTTTAGGAAATGCTTTTATCTGTCTTTCAACAGCTTGAAAGAAACTATTAGTTCTTAAATTAACTTTTATTTTTAATTTATTTTTTAGTCTAGTTACCCTAGCATAAGGGCACGCAGGAAAATTATTTAGATGTTTGTTTGGCTTCTCAAGCACATTGATAGACCAATCTATTATATCTTGTTGTATTGATTTTGCTCTGCCCACTATTTCTTGACTAAAGAACCACCGAAGTATAAGCCTACTATAGCAGACATAAGGTGGGTGTCAAGTGGTGTTATGATAACACCTGCAAATGCTTTGTCCATCAGCACTTCTTTTTGGTCTATTAAAAATAGAAAACCGCCTTTAAATTCTGTCCATGTTAAGATAACAGGAATATCAAAAAATACAGGAACAAGTTTAGGATATGCAATTACCATGAATACAGCAGTAAGTGCTATTATTCTTCTTGTCCATTGAAAGCCTTTGTTTTCATAAGTTCTAGCTTTTTCAATGTGTTTCATTTGATTATCAGCTCTCGCTAATAACATTTTTTGTTCGTCTTGTTTTGCTTTGATACTTTGCGACCAGATGGACATAATACCACCTAATACACTAGAGCCTAGCATTGTAATCATTTCTACTGGTAATCCACCTAACATATTATTTACTCCTTCATCACCTGTTACGTTACTTACTAAATTCGCACCCGTAAGTGCTAGTAGTATATATTCCATTTAATTGTCTAATTTTTTATTTATATTTTTTATCTCTGCTTCTATTACTGCAAGTCTAACTTCCATTTTTGTAAACATTACTATAGCTTCTTCCATCCTATCAATGTCTTGCTCCATAGCGGATATTCTTTGTGAGGTCATACCCCATGTCACACCTAGTGCTAAAACTACACCTACAAACCATACAGTATCTTTAATCATCACTAAACAATCCTTTCATTTGTTCTACAAACTTTTCACCTTTTGTTTTTTCATCTTCATCCTCAATAAGTAGTAAATGTTTAGCCATTATGGGTGCTATAACATCAGCAAATATTATGCCCATGGATTTTCTAAATTCTTGTTCTGGTAGTGGTTTATCCGATTGCAGTATTTTAATTAAGTTTTTAGTTGCTTCTGCGTTTGTTAATATTTGTGTTATAAAACTTTGATTTGATTTTCTAAATTGCATGAAGGATGCTTCACCAAAAACATATTGTGGTGATATGATACCTCTGTAAACATTGTATATCCTACTTTGTAGACTTGGTATGCTTAAACCATTAGCAATGCCCTCTAGACTTGCTTTAGCTCCTGCTTTTCCTCCGCTTGCATCTATTAACAAATCAGTTAATAAAACTAAAGATTTGTATTCATCTTCTGGTATTATGCTTTTAAATAATTCTGCGTTGTCTGTTAGCCTTGAATTTAAAAGTGCAAGATTTATTCCTTCACCTTCTTTTACTCTATCTATTTTTGATGGTGGTGGAGAGTTTTTGAAATGTAGCACTCTTTCTAAAAGGTTTTTATAATATTCAGATTTAGTTCCAACTTGTATTGATTCTATTTGCGATGTCATCAAAGTTCTACCCGCACCAACTTCATCCATTAAACCTGCGTATAATAGCTCTTTAATCATTTTATTGTAAGCCTCTAAAGACATTACATTTTCTTTTGGTGGTAAACCTAATTTTGATTGAACAAGACCACCTTGAGTTAATTCTATTTTTAATTCATCAAGCATAGCCGGATTGTTTATGTATCTTGTATAGAAATCTTTTACGCTCAATGGTTTACCAAATTTTGATTGATACGCATTAGAATACGTTCTTAAAAATGTCATGTCATCATCAAAAGGTTTTTTAACTTGTTGTTTTATAACTTGTATTTGGTCGTACTGGTCTTTAACTACTTTATCAATCATAGGTTGCATATTTGGATATGCTCTATACATGTGTTCTATGTTTAGTTTTGACTCACTTAATATTCTGTCTGTATCTACTAATGGTTTAAATACAACACTACCATCTGATTGTCTTACGAATACTTTTGAATTATTTTTAAAATCATTAATTAACTTATAAAATTCTCCATCTGATACAGCGAGTTCTTCTATTTTTTTTAGTATTTCTTTATTAGTAATATTTTCATTAACTAATAACTTTCCTATTTCAGTGTTTGCTAAGAGTGTTGTCTTAAAATCTATTTCTAATTTTTCTTGTAATAATCTAAAAGAATTTGCCGCTTGTTTTATTTCTATTGGTGCGTTTTTTGCTTCTTCCTCTGATAATTCAACAAATATTCTTCCATTATATAATTGATTAGCATTTATTGATGAATCAACATATGATGCATCTACTCCATATAACATTGCTAATTTATTTATGTAATCATCATTGTCTACTTTATTAAGAGTTTTTGATGAAAAGAAATTTTGTGGATAACCAGTTAAAAATACTGTCTCTTTTTCAAAACCAGTAACTCCCGTACCTGTTAAGTACGAACCCAATGGCACTCTATTTTTTTTAGCTGTGTATACTTCTCCTATATTTAGTCTATAAAAACTATTGTAATTATTATACAAAGTTTGTATTTCATCTGATGTTCCATCAAAAAACTCTCTTATTCCTAAATCTACGTTTTCTCTAATATCAAAGAAAACAGGTGCAATATTTTTTTCACCTCTTTTTGCTAACTCATTGTTAATTATGTCATTAAAATAACCTTTCATGTTGTGAGATTCTTCAAAATTTAAGTTTAGTGGCATATCAACAACTTCACCATCAAATTCTTTTCCATTATAAAATTTCCATATGTCAAAGAAACTAGTGTTGTCTGGATTCTTTTTTAATGCTTTAGCTGTCTCAGTTACTAACTCAGACATTGTGTATCCTGTAAATAGTGGATTATTTTTTAATGCTTCAAAAGCAGGTCTTTCTAAAGATTGATATAGCTCAAATATTTTTCTTTCATTTGGTAATAATCCTACTAGTTTTTGTGTTCCTGTAATTTTTTTTGATATACCATCATATTGCAGTTCTGGAAATGAGTCGTCTATTATTTTTAGTATAGGAGCAAAATTAATTATGTCTTCATCTTTTAACGCATTTTTAAGTGGGTTTTTAAAAGTTCGTTCCCAATGTCTAGTCAATAATGCTTTTTTTGTTTTTAAATATTTAAGCATATATTTTGTAGATTGTGTTTTAGCCATTTGTTGATTTTCTGGTGTGTCCATCAACTTAGCAAACGAATCAAATTTCTTTTGAGCGTTAGACTCAAATGTGTTTATTAAATTTATTTTATTTTCTGTTATCTCAATTAACTTTTTAAAATCTTTAAATTGTAAATCTGGATACGTTTCATTTAAATTTTCTAACCTTTTTAATGATAGTATTATTTCATCTGGATTTTCTAATGTTTCATCAGCACCAACTAGTTGTGCAAATTTTAAATTAATAATCTGCTCAAATTGTGCTTCTGTTTCTTTTATAAATATTGAGTTGTTAGCTTGAGCTCTAGTTAAGGATTCAAACAATGAGTTTAATGTTTCATTGGTGCCTCCCATTTGAGCTTTTGTTAATGGCGATATTTCTGCTAATAACTTTGATAGCTCTGTTTGTAATGAAACTGATTGCACGTATAACTCAGTGTGTTCTGCAACAGCACCACTAAATCCTTTATAATTGCTAGGTTTTAATTTTAATGTGCTTTCTAATGTTAAATGTTGTATTGCAGGTATTTGAAATGATAAGTTCATTGCCCTAGATGCAATGTCGTATGCTTCTAATTCTGATTTGCCACTTTTTATTAAGAAAGATTCTAATTCTAAATATTTTGTTTTGGCTTTTTCTAATTCTCTAAAAACTTCGTCACGAGTTTCTGGTGTTAAATTTTTAGAAAAACCTAAAAATAATTTTTCATATGCGTTTACTTCTTTAGTAGTTGCTTGTCTAAAACCCTCTGGTATATTTAGTCTAGGATTACCTTTAGCGTTAGGGTCACGCATTAATAACAAGCCGTCTTCGGCTTTTTTTATAGTTCCAAAAGCACCAAATACCGGAGATATAAAATTAGTGCCGGGGTCTACTTGAAAAGCATCAAATATTAAATCTGCAAATGATGCTACTGTATTGTTTACTCCTTTTATAGCATAAACTCCTAAACCAGAAATAGATGGAGTGATAACAGCACCCGTTATTTCACCTGTAGCAACACCAAAACCAAGTGGGTTAGTTTCATTAAAGTAAGTTCCAAACGTAACAGCACCGACCAGTGCTTGTCCTTCTGTCTTTACAAATTTTGGAACTGATTGAACTAATAAATTAAATTGAGTTTGTAAACCTACGTTTATTTTTCTTTCTAATTCACTAATTATTTTTTGTGGTTTGCCCGCATCAATTGCTTCATTAAGTAATCTTTGATTTGTTATTATTTCTAAACTTACTTTATCCAACTCTTCAGCATTTTTTAAACTTTGTTGTATACTTAAACCAGTTTTTAGTCTTGGTTCTAAAAACATTTTGTGGAATATAGTTCCTTTTTTGTAACCTTTTTGTTGTACGAAAAACTCGTCTAGTAGTTTTCCGGGATTTGCTAAGTATTGGTTTGCCACTGTCTGATTAAACTCTTCAAAACCATCGTTTTGTAGTTTTTTAATCATAAATTCTGTAAATTCATCACCCCATCTGTTAGCAAGATTGTAGCCAAATTTTAAAAATGCCGCTCCAAAACCAACGTTTTCTAATGTAAGTTGTGTTATTGTAGCCACAGGTGTAGAAAGAGTGTCTAGTTTGTATCCGGGGTCTATGTCTGGGTAAGGTTTAAAATCTTTATCCGGAGATACTATTTTACTAAAAGTATCTGCATCATATTTTTCTAAAACATCTGGCAAATTGTAAGCATCAAAATTAGCCGCTATATTTTCTGCTGTAGTTCTTGTTCCAAATGGTGTGTATGTTTCAATAAAATCTCTTACTTCACCGGTAAATTTTTTTACTGGTTCTGGGAGTTTACTTGTATCAAATCCTGTAGTAGAACCTCCCTCTATAGGTGCATCTAACATAAATGGTACAATCTTTTGAATTGTTTTAAATGTATCTACGCCTTTATATATGCCTTGCGTAAGACCCGGAAGTGGCCCATAAAAATCTCTCATTTTATTTAAGTTTTCCATCTGCACGTTATACATATCTGGATTGTACAATGGACTATTAACATCGTTAAATGCAGGATTAGGGATGATTTTATCTATATCTGCTTGCCCGTATACTTTTTATTAAAATAATTATCTTCAATAAGTTTTTGTATTTCAATGTCTGATTTACCGCCCATGTCTATGATAGCACCATTTGTATCAAATAAATCTCTATCGCCTGTGTAAAAACCTCCAAATATTTCTTTATTACCAAAATCCATATTAACTACCTGTAAACCATTCTGATTCTGCTACGTCACTTATTCCTATTAGTTGACCATCTTTACCAATATTAACCGGCCCCATCAAAGATTTTAAACTATTAAATTGACCTAATACAGAATTTCTCTCTTCATCAGATAACTCGCTACCTTTTGTTAATCCGCTAATAGTTTTTTTTGTGTCTTCTAAAAACTGTTCGGTATCTAGAGGTAAGAAATTAGCTTCCCCCTTATTCATAACAAAAAATTTAAATCTATTATCTATTGCTTGTTCAGGATTTATATCTAATATAATAGTTTGTGTATTTTCTGCAGTTAGATTTGAAAGGTTGTTTCTTTGTGCCATACCGCCTTTAAATACATTCATTATAGCTACTTGCCCTTTTGAAGCATCATTTGGGTCTATATTCACAATAAAAATTCTACTACGTAAATCTTTTGTTGGTACAAATCTACTATCAATAAATGTGTCATCAAACCCACCATCTTGAGGGGCAAGTGTAAGTTCCGCTTGAAATGCATTGG
>LULI01000198.1_pt1 | contig 21982 bp, 26 predicted proteins | sample 728191 | NCBI WGS metagenome assembly LULI01 (sample SAMN03860293, study PRJNA289734) | marine metagenome | biome: seawater column; feature: ocean; material: water; isolation source: Red Sea water column Station 169 - depth 50m | place: Saudi Arabia: Red Sea | collected 2011-10-15 | depth 50 m | reverse complement strand
TACATCAAACCTCATTGGAGAGGCGATGCAAGCCTAGGTACGATCACAAAAGATTATGTGGTCGAGAAGGACGATGACTAATGGAAAAATACTTTCAGACATTAGACAACGTGGGTAGATTGTTCCATGTGGAACAGTCTAAGACGGTTGATAAGAAGGGGCTGAAGGTCTTGCGGAGAGCACTGGATGGACAGTGGGACGCAGGACCAGAGGCAAATTACATAATCCGAGAATGGAAAAAGGAGCGGGGATATGAGTGATATATATGAGTTGGAAGAGTTTTTAGAAACCAGGAACGGATCCGGTTTCGTTATGACTCGCAAGTGTCCAGAGGACCAATACGATTCACTAATCGATCGGAAGGTTAAGCAGCTCAAAAGAGCTGGTAAGTCTTTCAGGGTTTATGTGAATACCGAATTCGGGGATCGCGAACTGGTGAATGCTTCTTAGATTCCTGCTTCTACGATCGGTCTGCCAGCTTCAGCTTCTGCTTGAGCCAGGGGATCGTCACCACCGATCAAAGAGATGATGCCTTCTTGCGCGGCCTCCTGTACGGGGGCCAAAGTTTCTAGTGTCGGCACAACCACTTTCTGTGTAAGGAACTGAGCTGGTCCTACATTCTCAGGATCCATCAGATAAGACCCGAGACCTTGAATGCCTTCCTGTATAGATTTTTTCATGCCCAAGGCAACTTCGCTTTCGGGCTCATACTCGAAAACAGCTCGGCCTCTTTCGGCCGCTTGAGCTATAGATTCTGGTGTAGCTTCAGGATTAAATCGTCTTTCTAGGGAGGCGCCTGACGCCTGTCCGAATGGCTCAAGAACAGCCATCAACGCATCCTTGCCTAATTCTTGAATACCGACACCGAGAGCACCGATACCGGCCAACGGACCTAGTGCTCGGACGGAAGCTTTTCCTTCCTGGCCATCTCTTCCAGTACCCTTACCACCTTTTTTTGGTCGGATATAATACGGTCGTACCGACCCTGCAAAGCGTTTGAAACGCTCTTGTGCCGGCTTGAATTCAAAGGCTTCTTCGTAGAGCCTCTCAGCATCGCCAGGTCTTCTTCGTAGTTCTTCAAGTATCGCCTCGCTCTCTTCAAGCGTTTTGATATTGACATCGTAGTATCCTGGCTCAGCGGCTTTGACTGACCCAAATTCTTTTGTAAGCTCATCTCCAATGTCCTTGTGCCTAGCTAGCGTTTTATTTACATGCGAAGTGTAGTCTTTTGTAGACATGTTTACAAACTCTTCCGCATTTTCATAAAATTGTGGAACATCTAGAAAGCGTATCCCGATCGCTTTGTTCGAGTCCCGAGCATCGACCGCTAGTGTGTAAGCTGGCACACCCTCTTTTTTCAAAAACTGTTCTATATCATCAATCACAGGGTCATCTACTGATTTAGGACTGTCGAAATAGACTTCTGTGCCGACCGTAAACTTCTCTTTGTTCGCGGCTCCCAGGGCTGGATCTATACGCCTAGCAAAAAACCAGGAGTGTTGTTGATCCTCTACTGCTTGACGAGTTGCTGCCAATAGCATGTCTGCACTATAAGTATCGCGTGGCACCACTATTTCAATGTCCATCGCGGTCTCAGGAAAGTAATTTTTACCTTCGGCATATACCCCACGAGATGCGGGAGCTTTGAAAGTTACGACATCTGGATCCGTGCTGGCATCAGCTAAAATCTTCTTGCCCGTTTGCTCCATCTCCGCTTTTGTCGGAGTAAAATCTCTTTCTTGATACGGTCGACTCTGATCTCTACTAAGACCGAGGAATTGTGCTTCTGTAGGGTCCAGATCGAGCATCTGCTCAAAAGAACCACCTTCTCCCGTTTTTGAGGTCCAGCCTTTTTGAGTCCAGTTATCTTTTTCGATGAACCACTGCAACGCCTGAACATCTCTTGGTTGCAAGGGATTGTATTTTTCAGGGCTATCTTTAAACAGCTCTTTCAGATGAGCGTTCACATCATCGGTGACATCTCGCAAAACCTCTTGAGCAAAACCAAACTCTTGCCCAGAGCGAAAATTATCCGCGTCAACGATACTACCGGTTACCCCTTGCTCGGCACTCGACGGGATCGCTTTACGACCACTATGCTTTCTTAAATTACGAGCTGCCCAGACATCGATAGTCGCATCTGTGCTAGTGCCAGCTAGATTACCAGCAAAGTTTTTGGCTTTCGGTGCTTGACCTACTCTACGAGCCCGAAACTTGTCAGCCAGGGCAACCATCGCTCCGTAACTGTTGATACCAAAGTTTTTACCTTGCGGATTCTCTGGCGTTTGAGTTCCTGGTTGTTTGATCGTGTTTCTGTTGTCTTGAATCTCTTTACTTATCCGATCCGCTTCATCCATGAGAGATCTGTACTCCGCATCCTCTCTGGCAGCAGCCATTGTCCTACCGGCCGCTCTTTGATCAGCGAGATACTCAGCCGCCTCATCTTCTAAATCGTATCGACGCTGTAACTTGTCAGCGAAGCCAGCCATCAGATCATCAAAGTCACCTCGCGCAAATGAACCGAGAATCTGTTTGGAAAAATTGAAGTTAGTGGCGACAGGCGTATTAGGGCTCGTGGCTCCCAGGAGATCACTCATCATCTCCGAGAACGTTCCATATTCATTTCGCAACCTGGCTTCCACATTCTTATACCAGCCGGCGTTATCCATAACGATCGCTGCCGCTGCATCCGTAGGATCATTCGCGGCTCGATCGATGTAACTAATAATCTCATCCGCTACATTCTTACGGAGCTTATTGTATTTGGGAGAGCCAACCTTAATCTGCTTGCCGGTCAGCGGATCCTTATCGAAAGCATACATCGGAGACTTGAATACAAACTTGTAGCTCCCGTTCTTATTGACCTTGACCATCGAAAGCTCGGGCTGTACCCATTCTGAAGGGGGATGGCGCCTCTTCCAGTCTCGATAAGCGTTCAACGCAGCTTGCGGATCGATATCTTTATTCTTTGCAGCCGACTGAGCAATGATGCCTTTATCAGCTTCACTAATTGTGACTCGCTTAGCTGTTTTTCTTTCTCCACGCCTGAACTGAGTTGTCGGCTTCAGCTCCAGGGGATCCGACATAGTTTGCTGCCTGAGAAAATTCAGAGCCTTGTCAACAATGACTGCTTCTGACTCCTCGGGACTAGAAACCAGTACCGCTGCCGTCACAGCTTTTATCGCGAGATCGGGATTGCCTCCCTTATCAACTACCTTACGAGCAAAATCAGTTATGAGCTTTCGCGCTGATAGCGGAGTCGCCTTACGTTTTGACTCCAGGGAAGCGATACCTTCGGCTTCAGCCATTAGAAGCGCCTGGTGAACTGGATGCCCATCATATCAGGGCGATCGGGACGATTAGTTTTCCTAAACAAACTGATCTCAGGGCCACGGCCTTGTCTCTCCAGCCTAAAGCGTAAATCATCTCCTCCAGTCGTTCCCGAAAAACGTCCCAAAAACGATCCTAAACCTTTTGTCAAAGCATCCATCGGCTTCAACTCTTTCGCCATCTGCTCATCCATACGAGAAGCCATCGAATCTGGACCCCTTTCTAATCTGATCCCAGCCTCTCTTGCTTCTGGCGATGGTATACCGCCAGTTTGTGTGATTTCTGCAATGATTTCAGCTTCACCCGCGCTATAAGGAACCGTAGCAGGATACAACCGTGGCGGCATGCCCTGCTCTAGCATTTTATTCAACCTTCTGAAATCAGATTCCATCGCCGCTGGGTCAAAATTTTCTCCCTGACCATAACCCCCTTGATCTCGTTTCTCTTTTATCTGATTCCTAGCCAAACGGTATCGAGCCTCGATTCCCTCCTGGCTTCTAAATAAATCAGGTCGCTCCACGGCTAGCTGAATCTGATTAAAATTCATCTGCATCGGATTCGGAGCTTGTGGGGGTTGAGCTGGCGGTCTCGGTGTCGAGGGAATGACTTCAGATGTGAAAATATCTACTTCCCCACCTTCAGCCATGCCTCGAGATCTCATAAAATTTGCAAAATCGCGATCTGTGGCTGGTCGCTGTTTAGACAATCTATCCAGTTGTTTAGCTTTCATCCTCGCAAGAGCTTTTTCCAGTATCTCTCCTTTGCCTTTTGTTCGCTGTTCCCTTTCTAACCTTGCGTCAGCGAGAATCCTAGCATCACTCAACCCAGGAACAGGGCTCTGGTCGCGGGGAGAAATATAACTGCGTATTTCTCCGTATTCTGGATGATCAATTATTTCGTAATATTGGTTTCTCTCTGGGTCAAATATAAAACCCATCGCAACCTCATCAAACAAGTGGTCTTTGGTCTTGAGAATATCAAGCCATTCATCAAACGTCACTACACATGTTTTTGAGTTATCCACATCAAATGAATCATTCACATAGTGCAGCGGGATCGTGACCCTCACCGGCTTATTGTTGAACTTCCAGACTAGGACCGGAGTCTCACATTGAACCGCTTCGCATACTTGGTCCCACCAGGCAGTCGCAAACCACCACCCATCTTTGTAAGCCTTACACTCGACCGCATGACCAGGGATCTCAATATCGCACTGGTTCGATTGCTGATATTGATCTAGGTTCCTTGAGCAAGTGATATTCGGATAGCCATTATCGTGAAAGAACTCATTGAGCCTTCGCACGATCTGGCGCTCAAACTGCGCTCCTTTTTGTCTTGAATCAGTCATGCCGGCGATTATGAGCAGATTCTGATAGAAATCAAACCCAGATATGGTTACCTTTGGGGTCCAACTTCTCCATGTTGGCCCTATCCCCTCGATGCTTCGATCTCCTCAGAGCTAAAAAACGGGGGGCTAGGGTACCTACTACCCCGCCACAATAAATTTAGTACTGAATGTACCAAACTCAGCTATAGCTATAGCGCAACAGTCGCGCTGTATATAGGGGGGTGCGGGGGTCCGATTTTAAAACGATCTGAGCTGCTTTTTCTGGCCCCGAGGAGTCACATACCTGGCTGATTTGCGCCCGTTAGACGCGATTACAGGCCGATCGTAACGCATCTGAGCAGTAATGTTACGACTTTTGTGCACTTTTGCGTAGGTTTTTACGCATTTTACCGCCCAAAACGCCCGATTTTTGGGCATTTCCCAAAAAAAACCGATTTTTTCTGGATTTTCGGGGCCAGGGGAAAGAGAGGGGCTCTTTTCTTTGTTGTAAGCCCTTGTTTCGCCTGGTCTTATCAACTTAGCGATCTTTGTCCGACAATTGCTCAGAAGCCCCCAGCAAAGCCCCCAGTCGCTTCTTGATGTCATCCTTCGACATGTTATTTATGTTGGCGTTTATGTTCAGGTTCTGGGATCGATGAACCGTGATGCCGGCCATTTGATTCAGTTCTTTAACCGCGCTGACGCTAGCATTGTAATGCCCCGCCTCGAAAGCTTGCTCAGCTATCTCGAACAACATCTTCGCAGTCTTCTCAGCCCTAATCGCAAATCGCTCTTTCAGCTCATCTTGCTTACTTCGTATCGCTCGAACCACATTGGGATGATCTCGGCCGTTCAACATTTTGCTCGAAGCGTGGCTTGGGAAGGAAAAGCCAGCGCGACGAGCAGCCTCGGTTTGACCTACGGCTCCTTCAGTATAATGCCAAACGAAGGCAGCTTGCATTTCCGTGAGCCCAAACTCCTCGTCCTTCTCGAAGACCTGGGGAGCCGGCGCTAACTTTGGTCGGTCTTTCTTTGGTCTTCCTCTTGATTTTTGTACTTCAGCCATCCGTTGCTCACTGCTAGGTTGAAAGCTCCTCGCGCTTCGGCTTCTGTGTACGGGAGATCTCCCCACGCCTCGCGCTCGATCCTGTTCGCTTCCTGCCATTGTACGAAGTTGTCTTCGCGACTCAAGCCAGGGTCTAATAAAAAATACTCGTGATCGTCACAGTGTACAGTGTGAGGGTGCATAGTGTTTCTATACTCCTATATATACATAATACTATTACTACTATTACTACCTATTCCTATAAAAATAAATAGTTAATAAGTAAAGTACCCTACCCTGACCTCTAAGAATATCTACATAGATCATATACTTAGACTATACCCTGCACAGTGCATAGTTTACCTAACACTCCACCCTGTGAGTAAGGATTAGCACAAGTGCGTAGAAGTGCGTAACTTTTCATAACTTAGTCCGCATAATACGAGCCAGGACCAGGTTGAGGTACACTGTTCTCAGGCGGCGTATAATCGAGGTCGTAGATCTTTTTACCATTCGATCGGCGTGGCTCAATACCGTTATCTGAGAGTATCCGAGCCGCTTCCTTAAAGTCTGCCATACGGGGTGCGACGATCCCGAGATCTTTAAGAAAGCTTGTCATTTGTGTTGGCTTAGTCTGTCTGCTCTCGAAGTTTACGCACTCCAATATCAAATCTTCTGTGCTGCTCTGAGTGCGATAGAACTCGTTGCTATCTTGGAGCAATGCTCTCTCCTCGCTCGTTAGGAACCAGTTCTTTTGTCCTGGCTGATAATATCGCTCTGCTACCTCAGCCCATAGTTGTTGCATATCTATCCCGTGATCTGCGTTTATAGCAGTGACCGGTATGACCCAGAATCTTCTGTTCCCGCTGGTATCCGTGAGGAACTCCCTGGCGTTGACACTCGCGTAAAAAGCCGTGCGCCGCTGGTAAGTTGTAAAAGCTCGATCGTAAGGCAACCTAAGCTCGTCTGTACGCTTTGTAACAAATGCCTTGAGCTGATCTATGTCTGACTTCTTAAATGTGCTCTCTATCTCTCCAAGCTCAACAATCCAATGGCTCACTGCTTGTTTGACTGAGTCCTTGTCGCTGGGGTTCAATGTCGCGCCCTCTAACAGCCATCCATCCTCGTAGTTGGCTAGTCGCTTGAACCAAAGTGTTTTGCCCAGCCCCTGGGCTCCCTGTATGACCAGGATGCCTTCTAACGCTACGCCTTCAGGTTCGCATGCGGCCGCTACACAAGATATTAACCACTTAGTCATGAGCAGCTCTTTTAGTTGTGTGTTACTGCTGGTTACGCTATCCAGGAAAGCTTGTAGCCTAGGCTTGCCATCCCATGCCCTGCTACCGATCCACTCTTTGACTGGGTTGTATTCCTTTGCCAGGAGCTTGAGGTAGTCTCTGACCTTTTGATGAGGGACGCCGATCTGTATGCATCGGTCCTCGATCTCGATCAGTGCTGCCTCTTCCTTGAGGTCAGCGATGAACTCTGTATTGGGTACGCTTATCTCCATCCGCTTTTTGATCACGTTGTAAACCACACTGATGTCGTTAACGATAAGAACGCCCTTCACATTATCTTTAGTGTTCAGGTAGCGGCCGTTGTCTGTGCGGTTAAAATCAAAAGCCGTCGGTACCGTGATCTCTTTAGTCGGCGTCACAAGCACACCCTCTTTGACCCCGTCATTATAGTCACCAGTCTTCACCGGCATAATGACTTTGGCTTCTACGCCCATGAGCTGTAATTCTTGATGGGCGGCTTCGGCTTTCTCCTGACCTACGCCACTCTCGTCGTTGTCAGCTACGATTACATGTTGTGCTTGTGGGAAGTAGCCACCTATGACCTTGACCACTTCTTTAATGTTGCCGGCGTCCCATGTAATGAAGGTGGGCTCTTTGTGCTGCTCGTAATAACTTGCGGCCGTTGCGTAGCCTTCGGCGTAGTTGATGATTGGCGCCGTCCTAATGTCTTCGACTCCGATCGCAAAGAACGAGCCCTTCTTCCTGGTGCCAGTCAAAAACTTTTTGACCCATCGCCCGTCCTCATCCTGGCTGCTTGATATGTATTGAAGGCCGACGATTTGATTCTTACTGCCCAGCACTGGGATAGCTAAGCGTTCAGATTGTGTGACCCGTAGACCGTAGCTGCCTACACCCTTTGCGGTTAGGTAGGGGTGCGAGTCGCAGGGTGCGAAACTCTCCCATAGTTCTTTGGCTTTCTTCGCAGTCTCTTCGTAGACCAGCTCCTGTCTCTGAGCAGCAAGCTCATTTAGATGTTTGATCCTTTCTCTGTCTGCTTTCGTAAACTTGGTCTCACCCTTGCCGGCTTTCCAGGTCGCCGTTGGTTTACTCTGGTCTACTCGATAGTCGCCACACATTCCGTAAGCGCGACCATCGTTCCAGAAGAACACATACCAGGCGTTCTGTTTTCTAGACTTGTCGCCTATGAACCTGGCGTGGTGGTATTGGTTATCGGCTAAAAAGCCGGCGCCCGTAAACTCGATGTTTTGTGTCAGTAAGAAGTCTTGAAACTCAGCTTCGATCTGAGCTTGCATCGGTCTACTTTGATTTTTTGGTGGGTCACCCTTTGCATATGTTGGCATTTGATATTTACAAAATTGTAGAACAGTGTGTAAGATTACAGCACTTTTTATAAACAGGACAAGTAAAATGCCAATGTATGTAAGCGGAACTTCAGGATCTGGTGGCGGTAGTTTTAATCTAGAGCCAGGTCTGCATGATGCAGTAGCCTATATGATTGCGGAGCTAGGCACAAACATGCACCAGTTCCAAAATGATGAGCCAAAGAAGCAAGAGAAGATAGCTATCTTCTGGGAAGTGCAAGGTGAGCGTGATGACGATGATAAGCCGATCACGATTAGCCACACCTATACTCGCTCGTTAGGAGACAACTCCAGGCTGAAAAAAGATTTGGAGAAGTGGCGCGGTAAGCCGTTTACTACGGAAGAGATTGTGCAGTTTGATATCGAGAAGATCCTCGGCGTGAGCTGCATCTTGGATGTGGGTAGAACCTCGGGCGATCGTCACAAGGTCGATGCGGTTTTAACCAGCAAAGGTGGTCCCAAGAAAGTGCCAACCATAAACGAACAAGAAGTGTTTGTACTCGCAGATTACATCCGTGAGTTTACGGGTCAGTCGGACGCTCAGTCCAAAAAGATGTGTGATTTGCTAGAGCTGTTGGCGCCCTTCCAGCGAGAACTGATTACCGGTTCCGATGATGGAAAGGTGCAACCATGCTTCGAGATGCAAGCAGCCAAAAAGGTAGACGGCCCAACACCACCAGCCCCTGGCTCTGATTCATCGGATGATGATGATGACGATGACTTTGAGGATGACATACCTTTTTAGGTACACTCGGCTTAATTCAGGTAGGCAACCCTTACGCTTAGTTGGCACCTCAGCGCGGTCCTGGGCCTGATAATGGCCGCATTTTTTTTGAGGAGATAACATGGCAAAGCGCGGAAGACCTAAGAAGTCCGATCCCGTCAACTCTCCATCCCATTACAAATCTGAAAATGGGATAGAGTGCATCGACGCGATGGTTGCGGCTTTTGGTAGGGATGCAGTCAATACTTACTGCAAGATAGCGAGTTTCAAATATCTTTGGAGAGCAGGGAAGAAGGATGGCAACGCAGAAGATCAGGACTTGGCTAAAATGGATTGGTATGCCTCCTTCGCTCGTGGAAAGGATCCTCGCATTCATGAATAGATATATTTGGTTACCGATCTATACAGGCTGGGCTGTTCTGTCTGCCCTGGTCCTGGGGCTCGTCATTGGTTTTGTGGGGGGCAGTTACTTTGGATTTTAAAGAAGGGGTCTATGAAAACCTGGACTATCCGACCTATGCATCGATTCCTGCAATTCGCTCTCATGACCTAACAGATATAGTTAGGTGTCCTTTCACCTGGAAGCACCAGGAACACAAGGAGTCGCCGGCATTGATGGAGGGCCGAGTCCAACACACTGTGTTCCTGGAGCACGAGAAGTTCCTGGATGAGTTTGCGATCGAGCCAATAGTCGATCGTAGGACCAAGGCCGGCAAAGAAGAGTACGCCGATTGGCTTGAGGGGCTCGGGGATAAGACGCCATGTAAGCAGGATCTTTACGATACCTGTATGGAACGCCGAGCAGTGGTCGAGGAGTTTGTACCCAAGCCAGAGCATAGCGTAGAGCTGACTATCTGTTTTTATTGGTGCGGTCAGCCGTGCAAAGCCAAACTGGACTGGCACACTGGCACGGATATCTGGGATCTCAAAACATGCCGTGACGCATCGCCTCGTGGCTTCCTGGCGGCAATCAATAACTTCCGGTATTACCAGCAAGCCTCGTACTATATTCAAGCTTGTCGAGCTGCTGGCTTGCCAACAGAAAAGTTTTACTTCCTGGCCCAGGAGAAAGCGCACCCGTATCCATACGCAGTGTATACCCTGGACGATGAGTCGATCGCTTACGGAGACAGTCGCAACGAGCAAGCGATGGCTCAGCTCCTGCGTTGCCAACAAGAGGATGACTTTAGACCGTTTGGGTTGGACAGTGAAGTCGAGTTCAAGCTCAGTGACCTACGATAACGATCGTGAGGCTCGTTGGGCTGCTGAGATCAAATACTATTCAGCCAGGGACGTTTATCACAAGCGGGAGCGTAGGACGCCAATTAGTAAAAAGAGCTGGCAACAATGGTGGGAGGATAAGTACGGGGAGCCATACATGGAATATGTGCATCGAATGACTGAGCGAAAAAAAAGGGGCCAGAGCCCCTTTTGATCCTTTTGAGGAACGATTCTACGAGCCGGCAGAATTTATTATGCCCTGGTCAATCAAGGCTTGCGCCGTTCTGCCGAAAGAACCTTGCAGGGTCCAGGCCAGTCCCGTATCGACCAAGTGCTGCCAAGCCTCTATGACCTGGTCCTCACTCTCTGCCTCCTCGAACCCTTCTGCGATCCCGACTGCTAAATAGTTGTCCATTACCTGGCTCCTTTCATTTTAGATATCCTCTTGGATACAGCCGCCGTGTAGGCGTCTAGCTCCTCGTGGTATTTTTTTACTTCTTTGTGAAACCTTTTCGGTATGTGTATCTGCGTACCGTCAAAGAACTTTGGTAACTCGCCGTCCTTTACCACTGCGTAGTATCTTTCGATCAGGTCTCCATCCTCACCCGAGCGGTGAGATCTCTGAAGCTCTATTACATTGATTTTGTCTGGATCACCTCGTCCCGCTACACTCGCATAGGCATCGTGGAAATTAACATCACCGTCATAGTCAATCGAGGTCGATCCATCATCCTCTTGGATCTCTGTGCAATCCGTGTAGATCGCCCACTCGTAGACCAGGTAGTCTCCTTTTTTCATTAGGCCACCTCCGTGTAAGGAACCTTCCAAACCTTTTTCACTCGGTGAAGCCGGTCACAATCTATCCAATCGAGCCAGCTCCCGTCTCTGAACACCGCTATGTGTCCTCGAACCTGTACAAGGTAAGTGCCGCCCAGCTCAGTGAGCTTTTGTGACAAAGACTTGATCGAGCCAAAGCTGCTTAGATACCGACTGTGTTCTAGCTGTACATGTTGCTGAAACAACGGCAACCAAACTTTACTATTCATGCCGCGCCCATCTTTCCTACCAGCCGCCTTGCAAGCATCAAACGCATCGTCATAAGAAATACCGCTTACGTTAGCTAGCGCCCTGACAACACAGTCTTTGCGATCGATGGCTTTTGAATATGTATCTGCATTGTCCATCACGCCACCTCCTTGTAGCTTTTGTCCCTGGTCCCGATCGTGATCGAGATATAGAAAGCAGTGTGGAAGTAATCAATCATCGAATCTGATTTGTCAAACCAGATATCTTTTTTGATCGCAACGTCTAGCTCGTTCAGGAAGTCTTTCCACTCTTGGCTCAGGGCGTCAGAGTCGTTGAACCTGTACGGGTTAACCTGGAATCTCTCCTCGCCGTACTTGTCCTTGGGCTCGTAGCCAGGACCAGTCGGCAATCGAAGCGGTCCCTCAGTGATGGTGATCTTGAGAGTAGGTGATCCCTGGCCACCCACTCGGCCCTTGAATCCTCGCTTTTTGAACAGGTCTTTCACCCGCGTCTGGATGATTTGCTTGTCCTCTTTTGAAACGTATGCCATTGGTTTACTCCTTACTTTGTTGGCTTTCCAAGACCTTCCGGTTTCGGGGCGGGGGCCACCCGCCCAGCTCGTCAGTTGGAATTACGACACTTCTTTATATGGCACATCGAACAAGAAAAAATGTTCTAAGCTCAACGAGAACCAATCGGCAACGGTGTTATCGCCATCGATAGCTGATTTGGGGAACCATGCCTGACTGGCATTGCCGGCAAGCAGAATCGCTTTGGCGGTTTCACGCACCACCTTCACGGTGGTCTCACCGTAGTAGAAGTGGTTGATTTCGATTATGTCGTTACTCATCATCTTCTCCGTTCTTGTTGGTGCCTATTATACAGATTACCGTGTCGTTGTCTACAACTTTATACAAATAGATGAAATTATTTTCTGCCGAGAATCTCAGCTATTTCAAGAACTTGGGCAGTGCTTAGGTCATCAAGCAGGGAGAGTATGAGTAGGATAGCCAGCTCTTTACGATCCTCAGCATCGAGCTGAAGTAGATCGAGCACCTGATCTTCGAGCGATTGTTTCACTCAATCGATTCCCATCGATCTTTCATCGCTTGAATAGCTTCTCTCGGGACTCCATGCACAGAGCCATAATCGTTTTGGCACTCAATAATATTCACGGTGTAGTTGTATTTTTCGGCGAGTCGTAGATAAGGCTCCATCTCCCACTTTTGGGAAAATGTGTTAGCGACCGCTATTTGTGGCTCACTATGCACCATCGCGTGTAACGTAACGGTTTCGCAATAGTGATGAGCTTGGGGCAGCTCTTTGGGATCAAACTTGTAATTACCGTCATGATCGTAAAACCAAGTGTCTGCCTCAATCAACACTCGTGAAGCTAGCCTTTTTGCCAACGTGCTCTTACCTGATCCAGGCAAGCCTCGTATCAGATAAAGAGTTTTGTGCGGATTATTTATTTTTGTCATTGATCGACACTAGGTCCACTCTCGCGTGAACCAGTTGATCCTCATCAAAATTATTGGCTTTGAGGGTTTTAACAAACTGTTTGAACAGACCAGAGTAGGAGCCGGCTTCGATCTCGATCGGCTCCTCCTGGCCATGAAAGGTGAGATGGGCTCTCAAGCAGCCAGCTCCTTATAAGACTCGGGAACCCAGACAGCCCACTCGCTACTATGTGTATCCCATAAAATGTGGCATTTCTTGCCCAACTTCTGAGTCCACCAGTCAGCGTAAATCTTCGCAACCAAGAATTGGTCACCTACAAAAGACAGCGTTGCCTCTCCGTCGTGTTCACTCACAAACTTTTGGATCGTTTCATCGTGAAGGTTATCTTCCCTTAAGTTGCCATCTTGAACAGTGGGCACCTCAAAACGATACGGCTGTTCAGAAGCGAAGTCTGTGATGAGCGTGTTCGCAAGTAAATCTATTTCTGGCTTAGTGAACTCTAGTTCGATTTTCATATTGTTTTCCCTTAGTTTGTTGGCTTTCCAAGACGCCTCGCGGCGTTTCGGCTGGATGCCATCCAGCTCTCGTCAGTTGGAACCGAAGTCTAATTGTCGCAAAATCTCTTGGCCTAGTTTATGCTGAGCTTGTGCTTTCGGCGGTAATCTGTTGTCAGCCTCTTCCGTAATCACACTCCGAAACGAGCCAAGTTCATCTTCCTCGACTAACCAGGCTCCGTTAATACCAGAGAAACTAATCTTCAAATCAGAAAACTGCTTGTGAATCTTCTTAATTTTAGAAATAGCTTCTCTACGGGATGATGCCTCTACAGCGCCGAGAAAGTATAAAAGAGTTTCGTGGTAGTCGCCGAAACCATACTCCGCTGTGTGTTCCGAATAAGAACAACCATGATCAATCGCATAATATCTAGTCATTTTATCACCTCTTACTTTGTTGGCTTTATGTAAGCTCTCTTGCTTACAGGGCTTATTGTACAGATTGCCGTGTCGTTGTCCACACTTTTATTCAATAATCTGTAATCATATTTTCATACAAATCGATCGTCCTTTTCTTATTGAACAACCAAAACACGAGAAGGTATCGATCGCCCTTAGTGACCTCTAGACCTCGATGTAGATTTGTAAAGCTGGGGAAGATCAACGCATGGCCACTAGGCAGGGGTTTCAATACACCGTGCCGGTGGAACTCTGTACCGCCACCTTTATATGCTCCTGTGTTGAGAGGAACCACTACACTGATATCGGCGCTCTCGTCGTGGTGCCAAGCGCCCTGCTTCTTTTCTGCTAGGTTGTAGTTTGCTATCTGTACGCTGGCTATCTCTCGGCACTCTCTCTGAAACAGAGAGATGATGATCGGGTTCAGAACCGTGTTAACCACAAACCACATATTGCGATAGAGCGCGGGTATATGTTCGCGCAGCACAATCTCCGGTATCTGGCGTAGCTCGTCCTCAGAATCATTTGGTTCAAATGGAATCTCTTTGACCATATGCCCGATCTCTTCAACCATAAGTTTGCAGAACTGGCGCCTGAACAGCGGGATCCGGTAGATACCAGGGAAGACTTGTTTAGCCATCTTAGATACTGGCGTGTCTTCTAGCCGTTCCATACCATGCTTACCTGTGTATCGCGCAATCATCGGCATAGACTTCTGCACCGCGTCATACAGGGGCTGGTTTATCATCCAGTGGCTCTGCATACTAAGCAGATAGTTCTTCAATTCATACATGGTTGCAACCTTGTATAATGTTTGCCACAATCTACCAAAAGTTTATACGGAATCAAAATGACTGAGGTTGAAGATCCCAAAATAGATCGCAAGAGCTTGAGCGTTTCCAAAGAAACGTATGAAAAGATTGATGCGATCCGCACTCGTAATCGTAGAAGTTTTAAGGCCGAGTTAGAGGTCATTGTGGATGAAGCTTACGATCGTGAGTTCGGGGAAGTTGACAACCCTGCACAGTATCGGGGGGTCTAGTGCTGTCCTGGCCTAAGAGGCGAAAAACCCTTGCTGCAACCTATGAGCCTCCGATGGGCGCTGACGAGATTATAGATCTTTTCTCGCGCACAACACTCCATCACCAGGCAGCACTCCTCCGACTCATATCAAGAAACCTTATCCTAGAAACAGAAGACGGCCCTTTGATGGGGATCGACTTCGATTTTGATGTAGATAAGGCCGTCATAGTCGGTAGACCCACTGATCTCGATGAAGAACTAGGCGATAGCGCCTAGACCTCCTATACCTCCCTGTAACCGCCTTGCAAGCTCTCTGTCCTGATCAGAGGGCAACAGGGTAGGTGAATCGATAAAATCGCTCTGAGGGCCACCTGTAGTCCCTGGTAGCGGTGTAAACATTCCGATGTCTGGTTCTGGTGTTTTCTGGTCTTCTAGGGCTCGTAATTCTTCTAACCGCCTTCGCAACTCCACATTTGCTGGCGCTTGGTCCTTGCGGATCGGTCTACCCTCATCATCTGTACGGGCCGGCTTCAAATCACTTGGACCAATATCAGAAAAGTCCTCTACACCTCTAGCCACTGCGTTTGTAATAAACTGCATATACGGATTGATCGCTCTCAACGACTCAGCTAGTTGAGACGCTGCTTTACCGTCTATCAGTGCCGTGATCAAGACATCTTCGTATGCCTCTTTTTGCTTAGAAGCTTGTCGAGCTGCTAGATCATCAAACCCTCGAATCACCAACCGTTGTGGTAGCTCAATCGCTGAACGAATTGCAGAAGTCACCACACCACCTGGCGCCGCTTCCCTGGCAATAAATCTTTCCAAAGCTTGCAATGGTTGAGTAGCCGAAGTTGATTGTTTCGCTATGTAACTTATAGCCTGGGCAATCTCCGTCAACTCGGAAAAGTTTTGTAATTCTTTTGGTTCTAGAATCGCTCGTAAAGCGTTGATTTTCTCGCTTCTTTGTTTTTCTGCCCCTCGACCAAAAGCTCTCTTTGGATTTTTTATACCGATATTCTGAAGGAATTTGTTCGGCGTTCCGAAAGGCGTAACCGTATCTTTTATCGCATCAGAGAGTTTCGTCCTCAACCAATTCGCTTTTAGGTTCTGCCAGACACGAGGGTCTTCTGCAATGAGAAGCTCTTTTAATCTGTTGATCTCGCCGGCAGAAGCTTTACCGGTAAACATATTTTCAATCGCTTTAGCTCCAGCTTTAGAATCAACGGCTCTCACCGCACTAGCGATTTGTTTGAGAAAGCCTCGTTCAAAAAGTTGTAGATGACCAATATCTTGAGACCAAGTTTCTCTGGCCTTAGCGTATTGTTTGCTACCTGATTTTAGGGTCTCTACTAGCTCACCTTTTACATCCGCTACTATCGAGGCCAATCTTCTATTACCACTCCTGCCTCCTGGAGCATAAGACTCATATAAAACGCCGAGATCTTTCACGGCCTCATCCAAGCTTCTAAGATTGTCTTTGTAGCCAGTGCCAGTAAAATCAACTTTGGCGCTCTTGGGTATGCTCAGTATATCGTTTATTTGCCGAAAGACTTGGCTACGCAGTTTTCCTATTTGTGGATCGTCTATACTTGCTTGGATTCTCGATTTCAAATCGGACAAATCGAATGTTATTTCGCCCTCTTCAGCGGCATCGAAAGCTTCTTTATACAATTTGTTGGAATTTATCTTTCTTTGTTCCAACATTTTTTTGAGAGCCGAATCGTAAGCATCTAGTAAGTCTTCGTAGGCAGAACCCTCTCCCAGCTCGTCCAGCTTCTCAAACTCCCCACGCCGCCTTCCACCTACACCTATTTTGTCGAAGTACTTACCCCTGGCTAACTCATCAAAAAAATTGTCTAGCGCATCCTCCATGCGAGAAGCACGATCTTCATAGAACTCAAACAATCTTTCGGAGGTCGGTTGTTGACTCAGATATCGTTGTATTTGGCCGGCGTTGGTTTTTATTCCTTGTGCTTCAGCCCTTGTGAGTCTGATGTCGTATTTGTCTTTCGCAAGCTGCACGATTTTATCGACATCCTCTCCACCTTCAGTGAGCAGAGTTTTGAGAGCCGTCTTCCCGTCTTCACCAGTAAACTTGGCGTTAACTGTTTTGAGAACATTTTTTATGGGACTAGTGAAACCGGCTCCGATCGGGAACAAACCTATGACGCCAGCCATTGTCGCGTCTTCGACGAATTTATCGCGATCTAAAGGTGGGCCATCCAGCAAAAGGCTGGCTCCAGCTCTGACCCCATCTCCAAAAGCCCGACCACCCGCTCCTCCTATACCTCCGAGGACAGACGCCAATCCGACCTGACCCCCGACTCCTGCTGGTGAACCGAGTATGGCTCCTTTGGTCATACCGGCAACGGACCCAATCGACTCCGTAGCGAAAGTAAAAGCGGGACCAACCCAACCAAAAAAATTGTCTGCTCTGACATCCCCCAAGCCGAGGTCAACATCGGCGAACTCGTCCTTTACCGTTTGAGTCAAGGGGTCTAAGTAAGAGAGAACCGTATTGCCCTCGTCATCCTTACGATAGAAGTAATAATCCTCAGCCACTCCACCAGTGCTTGCCAGCTCTGGAAAGCGTCTTTCAAAAAGATATTGAACGCCTAGTGCGTCATCATTGGTGAGACCGGAGACAAAACCTCTGTAGAAACCAGGACCGTCTATAACATCGAGTCGTTTTTGTGTCTGCTCCTGGTTGATTCGATCGTCGCTTTTCCCTTCATCTTTGTCCTGTTTTCTTGCTTCATGATAATCTGGCAAGAAGACAAGCTCATCAATGTCGGGGAAACGAGCATAGCCCCGATTTTTTATCCCCTGGATAATAGAATCCACCTCCTGGCGGGTTCCCTTATAAATCACTCCATCGTATTCTTCGCTAACTACCTGGGGCATTTACAACCTCTACACCTTCGACTGAAACACCAGGTTCTAACCCTGCTGATGCTGCTTGTCTGATTTGCCTTTGTTGGGGAGTTTCTGAGCCTCCGTACTGGCTATACAAACCGCCGATAGTAAATTCCTCTCCCGTAGGTTCGTCTGTATCCAAATCGAATAGAAGTATCGTGGGGTTTTTCCTCTTCCAATCTATTTCCCACAAGTTCAGGGCGTTAGTTTTTTGACCTGGGCTGAGTTTGTCGTTTTGCAGTATTTTCTGAAGCTCTGTGTCTCTTTCTTGATCCTCGAAAAACTTTTGGTCGTATTTAGCCAGAGAAATCATATATTGAATTTGTTTCTTCAGACCACCTTCTGTTGCCCCCAAACCTGGCATGGAGGCTTGAAAAGTACCCATCTCCCGATCAGAAATCGGACCCTTCGTTAAGGCTACCAGCTTGAGAGCTAGCCTGGTGTTCACAGTCTGAATGAACTCTTGTGCTGGGATGTCTTCATCTTGAAGGAAACCAAAGCTGACTGCTGCTTTTCTGAACGGTAGAGTCAACTCTTCTGCTATACCAACCTTATAATCGATTGATTTTGCAGCGGCTTGAAGTTGCCGCAAATCGAATAACATTTTTTGGGCATCTTTAAAACCCTGATACGAATCGTCCTGACGCTTAACCAAGCTTTTAGCTCTCAGCTCAGACATCTTATCGTTGCCGTGATTTATTGTGACCGCGTTTTGAGGCGTTTCGATTTGCGTTGATCCTGGAAGGCCACGAGCCAAAGAAACCTCCTCTGGGTTATTCAAATCAACATCGATAGTTTCAGTGCCTGTTATGTTCCCTTGCTCATCAACTACATTGTATTGAAACTTAGCTAGCTTGGGTGCCCGTAGACCAGCCTTGATCCTTTCGAGTTCTTTGGTGTTCAGATATTTGGTCGCCGCTTGCTCATCAGCTCTAGCCAGCTCAAATGCTTTCAGTCCAGCTTGCTGATCAAGCGCCGTCTGATCCGCTTTCTTTTTTTTCAAACGCTCATTAAATGTTGCAAAACCACGGCCAGCGGCAGAAAAAGGTCCGACCGTTGGATCAGTGGTTAACATAGCCGCGCCTAAATCAGCTACCAAATCGTAAAAGCTCAACCGTTCTGGCCGACCTAAAACTTTTTTCATCCGCTCCTGATAATCCAAAAAACTTTTATCAAAATCGAAATCTTGTGCTTCTGTCTCAGCCTCTGTCGTAGTGCCGAGACTTTCTACAGCTTTCAAAGCTTCTAGTAATTCATCCTCGGCCCTAGTCGGCAAACCGACATCAGTTCTCAGTTGATCAGTATCTAAGGTAAGCGCCTGTTGCAAACCAGGCACGGCGCTTGGATCAAAAATATCCAGAGCGCCTCCATTCTCAAAACCCTTAATCTGCTCTTCCATCTGAGCCCTGCTGATAGCCATTACTATTGTTGTTGCCCGTAGAAATTGCCCAAGGCGCCAAATGCAGATAGACCTGTTCCTAGTCCAGCTTGTAATGCACTCGGCGGTGGAGTGAACTGAGTCTGCTGCTGGAACCGACCGGCTGGCGCCATCGCCACAAATGGTTGCAAGGCTTGGAACTGAGCTAGCGGAGCTTGTTGCGCTTGCAGTAACGCAGCTCTTTGTGCGTCTAGTTCCCGCTGTCTCTGCTGTTGTTGCTGAGCACCGATGCCTGATAACGCACCAACGTCAGCGGCTGTTGCAGCTTGTTGTTGTTGACCCAGTCCGGTTATGAAACCACCCAGACCCTGTTGAGCTGATTGCAATGCTTGACCTTGTCCCGCCATCGTGGCGCCGATACCTCTCTGCAATCCACCGAGCTGGCCGGCTACACCAAGACCTGTCTGACCAGCTTGCAATCTAGCTTGTGCCGCTTGCTGCCCGAGCTGATTGAGTTGCTGACCAACGCTTTGGCCGGCTGAGAATCTTTGTTGCGCTTGCTGTCCTACCTGACCAGCTAGTCCTGTAGTCGCACCAAATCTCTGCCCACTGAGACCAGCCAATCCAATCTCTTTTGCAAGACCGCGTCCGAGAGCCTCTGCTCTTTCTTCTGCGCTAAGCCTAGCTCTGGATCCGAAAGCAGACTCACCACCGGTTGCGATGTCTCTGGCTCTCTGAGCGATATCTCTCTGTGCCAGACCTTTGAATGCATCCTCTAAAGTTTGATCGATAACCCTTTGCTCAAAAGGATCCATAAACCTTTCGGTTTCCGCAACGATGTCGGTTCTTGGGGTCGTTTGTCTGAGCAGTCTTTCAGACTCGCCCAAGGCTCCACTGAGCTGTTGAGTAGCCAACGTACCAATGCCTAGCGCATCTGTGAGATCAGATCTCAATCCACGCTCAGCGGCTAATGCTCTCTCTTCTGCTCTTGCTCCACCGCGCAATTGATCTAAGAGAGCGCGATCTCTTTGATCTAGGGCGAATCGAGATGCTTCTCTGAGTTCTTCAAGCGCCCTTCTATCTGCTTCGGCCTGTCCCGCAAAGCCTCCGCGCAATGATCCTAGTCCTTCCCTACCGAGGCGTAACGCCTCTTCTATAAATGGTTGTTGTACACCGACCGCCTGTCGTTGTAACTGAAAAGCTCGTAGTTGGTCTGGCGTAAGACCCGCAATCTCTTGAGGTATGACGATCGGTCTGCCTTGATCGTCAAAGAATACTCTCTCTGCTGCGCGAAACGCCCCAGGGATGAAGCCCCCTTCACCGTCTAAACCAAACAATAATTGTTGGGTGAGCGGGTCTAACCGAGTTTCGGTTTGCGTAATATTAGCAACGAATGGTTCTTCTTCAGTTAACGCAGATTCAGCCATCAGCTAGCCCTCGCCTGGTTAGAAAACATATCCATCATTTGGTACATGATCTGAGTACCACGCTCCCTGCTCTCCTTCCCGTTTGGCTTCAGCGTTATGATACCTCCGTCACCCTTACTCAGATCAAATGCTCCTGCTCCTCGGACGGCTTGCGCTTTCATAACAAACTCACCGTCACTCAGCATGGCTGGAATATCGTCACTGGTCTCTGTACCAGGTCCGTTTATCTTTCCATCCATCGCTTTGAATTCTTCCATCTCGACACCGCCGCCTTCTGCGTATGCCATCACAGGGCCACCCATGTATTTCTGCTCTGGGGCTTTCCTGCCGCCACTCAATGTCGGAATAGTGCCTCGAGCCATTAAACCAAACTCTCTCGGATCGACATCCCCTTTGCCCATGCGTCGAGCTATCTCTTGCTCAATGTTGAAACGCCCCATCGCGTCCATAGTTGTAAGCGGAGTTCGAGGTACGCCTCTTCTGTTCTTGGCTTCATCAAATGCAAGCTTTCCTAGTAAAGCAGCTATACCGCCGGTAACTAATGGGCTCATGCCACCGCCTTGACCACCACCGATTCCACCGCCCAAAATATCGCCGACTAAACCAAAGTTGCCTTTATCGTCTGCTCCTCCTCCGCTAATAAGGCTCGAAAGGACATTGCTCTTTTGCGAGTCTCCTCCGACTGCTCGTAATATTTGATCTGGGGTCAAACCAGCTTCTGAGAGTTTTGTTATTTGTTCCGAGAGAGCTGGGTCTGCACTAGCCCTCTCCATCAAGATTTCGCTAGCAGTTTTCGACCCCGAGGCTGGAAGCGTCATCGAAAAAGGATTTTTCAAAGCTCCTGTCAACGTCCCTACTAAATCACCGGCTCCAGCTACAGCTCCTCCAGCAACTGGACTGAGACCAGGTATCCCCAAACTGGCAACCTTTCCGAGTCCGGTTTTTGCTAACGCTCCTATTCCCCCTGCCAGTTTACCCAAACCGACCTTGCCGAGTGCCGCGCCACCCAGACTGCCAACCCCGCCAAGAGCGGCTCCGACCGCCGTTCCTACGCCTGGAATTAACATGGCGACTGGAGCTATCTTTTTAACTACCTTTTTGAGTTTCTTACCGAGCTTCTTAAAAAATCCAAACTCCTCCAAACCTGTTTGTGGATTTAAAGAGGCGATGCCCATCCCAACCACATACTGCTCTGGATTTAAGTCTAGCTCTCTGAATCTGTTTTCTACTGCTGTTTCAAAGGATGGGCTTTCCATCATCTCCGGCGGTAAAACGACTTCGCCAGGTGTAAGGTGAGCAAGTGTGGTATCTGGCCCTCGCCCTGCTGCTGCAATCTGTTGCGCTAACGCCGCAAGCTCTGATTCTTGTGCGATTTGAGCGCCTTCAATCGCTTTTTCCGCAACCATTCTTTCTGTAGGGTCTTCCGCTTCTTCACGAGCCATAAGAAGTTGTTCTACAGCTTGATCTGCTGTAGGCATGGCGTCTACTTCACCACCCATTTGCATCATCATAGGCATTGGTTCAGTAT
>LULI01000767.1_pt1 | contig 22366 bp, 27 predicted proteins | sample 728191 | NCBI WGS metagenome assembly LULI01 (sample SAMN03860293, study PRJNA289734) | marine metagenome | biome: seawater column; feature: ocean; material: water; isolation source: Red Sea water column Station 169 - depth 50m | place: Saudi Arabia: Red Sea | collected 2011-10-15 | depth 50 m | reverse complement strand
ATTCTTGGGAGGACGATATGTCTATAATTTTCTCTTCTTCCGCTACCAGTAGATCTTGTTTTCATCAAACGTGCATTGAGACGATCTTGCATAAAGTTTTTTAAAATTCCATTCTCAATTAAAACTGTTTTTTCTGTTGGTGTCCCCTCATCATCAATAGTAAGACTACCTCTCCTATTGTCGATGGTACCATCATCAACTATCGTAACTCCTTCACTAGCAACTTTTTGGCCCATTAAATTATGAAAAGCAGAAGTTTTCTTTCTATTAAAATCCCCCTCTAAACCATGACCAACAGCCTCATGAATTAATATTGCTGGCCAACCAGGTCCTAGTACAACTTTCATTTCACCAGCTGGTGCAGGTTTACTCTCTAAATTTACTGAAGCTATTCTCAAAGCCTCATCACAAACACTTTTCCAATTTTCATCTTTTAAATAAAAATCGTAGGATTGTCTTCCTCCAACACCATACACACCTGACTCTTTCCTTCCATTTTTCTCAAGCATGACTGATACATTGAATCTTATTAAAGGACGGACATCAGTTAAAGACTCTCCGCCAGATCTAATTATTTCAACTGATTTTTGTTCACCTAAAAAATTGGCTGTGACCTGTTTAATGTTATTATCTTTAGAGCGTAAGTAGTTATTTACTTCATTAAGTATTTTAATCTTTTCATTAAGGGATTTTTGTTCAATAGGATTTATATTATCATAATACTTTTTATTAGATTTAGGAATTTCATGATTATAAGTGCCTTTAACAGATTTTAACGTTGATTTTAAATTTTCTGAAGATTGCCTTAATGAATTTTTTGATATTTCATTAGAGTGAGAATATGCAACTATTTCATCAGAGATAGCTCTAAATCCAAAGCCTAAATCAGAATTATAACTCGAGTTTTTAATTTTATTATCATCTAATAATAATGTCTCTGATTTTGTATTTTCTAGATATAGTTCTCCATCATCACACTTACTAAGTGTATCTGATACAATGTTTTCTGCTTCAGATCTAGATATGTCAGATTTTTCAAAAAAATTATTCATAGAAAGCATTATTTAGAAGTTTTATCTACTATTTTCAATATGAGTATTTTACGCATATACATTATTTAAATAAATAGTAATAAATCTACTTATATGAAAGTTTATTTTAATAATTCATGCAAAATCTGCAAAGCTGAAATTGATTTATATAAAAAAGAGAAGATTCAAGAAATCGATTGGATTGATATTACGGGTAATGAGATGGCTGAAAAAGAGACCTCTAAAAGTAATAAAGAACTTTTGCGAAGGCTACATGTTAAAGAAGATGAAAAAATTTTAAAAGGAGCTGAAGCTTTTCTTGCTGTGTGGAAAAAAATTCCCAAATATAATTTTTTATACAAGTTTTTTAAACTACCAATAATTTTTACGTTATTTTCTTTTTTTTATGAAATAATTGCATTCTTCTTATATCTAAAAAATAAAAAACAATTAAAAAACTAACTAAAAAAAAACAGTAAAATTTCACTCAACAAAGACATAGAAGTTATAAACATAACGAGAACTATTGAATACATTAATAAAATAATCTTATTTTTTTTTCTTCTTAACCTTACAAAATCTTTATCATCTAAATCGGAGATATCTCTTTCACCTAAAACAGGGTAATCATAAGTAAATCGCCAAGTACTGTCGCCAAGTCTCGGATCTAATTTGTTGTAATAGATAATCCATGCCAATACATACTTTAAAATTAAAAAAAGCATTATCATAATGATTGATCCAAAAAACATATTAAAGTTCTACCTTGTTATTTAGAAAAAATTAATTGTTATTTTGTGATCTTTTGCTAGCAATTAATTGTGTCAAAGCGTCCACCATTGTGTCTGAGGCTTTAAAAATATCAATATTTTTAAATTCATATGAATGATTTTTTTCAGGATTTGTTTTATCTTCTATTACTATTCCTTCATCGGGTGAATTATTTTTAATATAAATTAATAATAACCAATCTTCATCTTCAGCTTCATCCCATTTTATAAAAATCTCACAAGTTTCAAATCTTCTGTCTATACACCGCAAAATCGACATATCTCTTGTAATGTGTCTTTTGTTTAGTTGAAATACAAGACTGCTTGCACTTCTGTAAAAACTTTCCAATGCAAACTCAACTTTTTGTCTTGCTAAAGTATATTCTTTTTCCTTAATTAATAATGTTTCTCTGTCTTCGTTACCTTGTAATTTAACCCCAAGGGCTTCTACTCTCTCCTTGATCTTTTGGTCTCTAATAACTCGGTATTTTTCTTTAAGTTTATCAATCCTTTCTTGTAACCCTTGATAATCCTCTCTCTTCTCTTTAAGCGCTATTTTCTCAAGTTTTTCTAATTCTTTTACTTCTCTTATTCTAAACTTTTCAATTTGACGCTCTAGTTGAAGTTGCTTTAAAAATTGTTTTTGTTTTTCAGCTTGTTCTCTTCTTAAAATTGCTTGTTCTTTTCTTAAAAATAATTTTATATCTTTATTTCTTTGCTTTTCTAACCTTGCTTCCTCCTTTAAGGCCTTCTCTTTTAGTCGAGTTTTTTCAAGCACCTCTTCTTGTTTTGCTTTTTGTAGCTCAATTTTCTCAATTCTCTCTTTTTCAATTTGTTCTATCTTAATTCTTCTTTTTTCCTCTTTTTTAATTACTTTGTAATTTGAAATTGTTTCGGAAATTTTATCAAAAAAACTTTGGATGTATCTTTCTGGGTTTAAATTAATTTTAAAATCAAAGTTTGATTTAATCGATAATTGGAATTTTACAATTTTTGAAATTAAACTTTGATTTTTAGTTTTAGGTATATAGTTTTTATTTTTCTTAAGATTTATATTTTTTTTTTTGTTTTTCTTTTTTTTGTTTTTCCTCTTTTTCCTTGAAATAATTATCTTTTTCCTAACTTTTTTGATATTTTTCAGTTTAGTTTTTTTTCTTTTTACTCTCTTTTTTCTCTTTGATTTTTTGTTTTTTTTTTTCATTTTAAAGGAGGTAAGATTCTATCAATAATTTATTGATAAATATAGTCCCTAGTGACTGGAGTAGATCCATAATTTTTTGTAAGTTGAAATTGATATACAACTTGATCACCCCACTTGAAAGCCATCTCACACCCCGCAAGATAAAACTCCCACATTCGAAAAAATTTCTCATCAAACATTTTAATAATTTTTTCTCTATTTCTTATGCAATTTTCTTTCCAGTGTCTTAAAGTGTGTGAATAATGCAATCTCAAAACTTCGATATCTGTAACAACTAGACCTGCTTGCTCTATGGGTGTTGTGACCTCACTTAAACTTGGTGTATAACCACCTGGAAAAATATACTTGGTTATCCATGGATGAGGATCCCTGGGTGGATTTACTGATCCTATGGTATGTATTAATGAAACTCCATTGTCATTTAATAAATTTTGAATTTGTCTAAAAAATTTTTTATAAAATTTACGTCCCACGTGTTCAAACATTCCGACACTTACAATTCTATCAAATTTTTCCTTAAGCTCTCTATAGTCAATCAATCTAAACTTCACCTGATTTTCTAAATTTTGTTCAGCTGCTTTTCTTTTGCAGTAATAAAGTTGGTTTTCTGATAACGTAATCCCTGTTACTTCACATTTTGAATTCTTTGCAATATCAATTGCTAACGACCCCCACCCACAACCAATATCTAAAACTTTTTGGTCTGGCTTTAAATTCAATTTTTTTATTATATGTTGAATTTTATTATTTTGTGCTGTTTCAAGACTATCGTTTTCATTACGAAAGTAACCACATGAATATTGTCTTTTAGGATCTAAAAATAGATCATATAAGTCGTCAGATATGTCATAATGATGGGAAACATTCATTTTAGATTTTTTAATAAAATTAAAATTTGTTAAATATCTATACGAGCCTCTAATTCTATTCATAATATAACTAAATAAATTAACTTCTCCTCTTCCAATATTCTTCAAAGCAAGATCTAAAAAATCTGTAATAGTGCCGTTCTCAATAATTATTTCACCATTAGTATAAGCCTCACCAAAATACAGATCTGGATGAAGTAATAATTTATAATGAAGTTTTTTATTTAAGATTCTTAATTTAATAGGATCATTACCTGGTTTTCCTATGATATAGTCTCTATAATTTGCATCAGTAAGAATAAAACCACCATCTTTAAAAACATTATTTAGAAATCTAGCAAGTTGCATGTTAGGCCGCCAGTAAAGATTTAATTTTAAAATTTAAATTTTTAAGATTTTCAAATAATTCTTTCTCATTCTCTTTGGTTAAAAGAGTTAGTGGAGGTAATACATTTTTAAATATGTCATTTTCTTTTGCACAATATGAATGCAAGCCAGAAATAAGATTATATTTATCAAAAGCAGACCTAACATTAATCAATTTTTCATTCTCAGTTTGAGTTTTTTTTGAAATGAAGTCATCATAAACTTTCCTGGATAACTCTGCAGTAACATTACATGTAGCTGTGATTATTCCTGAACAACCTATTTCTAAACCTTCAACAAGCTTGGTTTCTGATCCAGGAAGAATTGAAAAATCTTTTAATCTTAAATTTTTATAAATATTGTAAGAACTATCTTTTATACCAATTATTTGTTCAGGAAATTTTTTGACTAGCTCTTGCACACATTCTAAACTAAATTTATAACCACATAACTTTTCAAAATTATAAAGTATAATCCTTGAATTCGGAGCCGCCTCTACAATTTTTGAGTAAAAAGTAATTACTTCTTTATCACTATATTTATAATATGCAGGTGGCATAATTAAGAAATTTTCAAAATTTAAAGATAATGCTATTTTAATATAGTTTATTGTTTCACTTAAAGAATTGAGCCCATTACCTATTATAAACTTATTTTTGTATTTACTTTTTGATAAATTATTTAAAAGCTTAATTTTTTCTGAGATCGAGATCAATTGTGCTTGTCCAGTGCTCCCAAATATTGCAACACCATGACATCCTTTGTCTATAATGTTTTCAGCATGTAGAATTGTTTTTTCTATGTTGAGGCTTAAATCTTTATTAAAGATTGACATTCCTGCAGCATATATTCCATTTATTTTAGACATATATTTTTACTTGTAAGTATAATAGAAAAATCACATTTATGAAAACAGGAATTTTTTTAAGCTATAAGGGTTTAGGAGCTAATTTGTTACATCTTAGTTACTGTCATCAGATTGCAAAAAAATTTGGTAAAGTTGAACTGATCACATTATGTCCAAATCTAAATAGAGTTTTGATAGACGACCCCTTAATTAAAAGTGTAAATTATTTAGATAAATTTCATAGAAACTTTTTTGATATAATAAACTTATCAGTCTTTATAAAGAAATTTAATTTTGAAAATATCTTTATTTTTTATCCAAGTATAAGACATTATCTAGCTTGTAAAATTGCTGGTATAAAAAATATTTATCATTATCCTTTATTTAAAAAAAAAAATTTACATCTTGTAAATGCTGCTAAAACTTTTACAGAACAATCTTTAAATATTAAAAATTGCCCAACTGAAACTCAAATTTCTCTAAATAGTGAAAAAATTAAAAAATATAATCTTGGTAAACAAAAGAAAATTGTACTTGGAATAGGCTCCTCTGGTCCGACAACTAGATGGGGATATAATAATTTTGCATCTTTAATAAATAAATTTAACAATATTGGGGATTATCATTTTTACTTAGTTTGTGGAAAAAATGAGGAAGAAGGCGCAATTAAAATTATAAACCAAGTAAAAAAAGGTAATTGTGAATCTTTAAGCTCTAAAGATGTATCAGAAATCATATATTATATTTATTTAAGTGATATTTTTATTGGAAATGACTCATTCGGGCACCATGTTTCAAGTCAAATGAATAAACCTAGTTTCGTAATTTTATTGGATACACCAAAAGCTTATTCTGATTACAGTAAAAATCAATTTAGAATTATCCCACCTGGTGCCGACATAAATAAAATCACTCATGGATCAAGCTTTGATCCAGACTCAATAACAGTTGAAATGATAATTAATAAAGTTAAGAACTTTATATAATTTCCTTTAACAAAATGTCTCTAGCTTCATTAACTAAAGTAGATAATCTTGCGGTTTCTGGTGAAATATCTGGATGAATTTTTTTTTGAATTTTTGTGTAAGCTTTGTTTATGTCCTCTTTGGTAACCTTCTTTTTTTGATCTAAATTTAAAATTTTAAAAGCTTCACTTACAGACATAGTAGACATATTATTGTTTTGAGATTGATTAAATGAAAATCTACCTGATCTTCTTAATGTTTGAATTAATCTAAAAAGAGAGATTAGTTGGAAAATTGATAAACCCTTTAACTTTAATAAAGCAAGACTAGCGAGTGTGAGTGGCAAAGTTAGCAGAAATCTGCCTCCAATTGCAAACAGAATTGCTAAAAAAATTAATCCGATTATTATCAGCAGTCTTAAACCTTTTGAAAGTTTTTTTGATGAGATATTACTGATGTATTTCAAAAGGAAATAAAAAATGACTAATATTACTACTGTATAAATAATTATATTCATATAACTGTTTTCATTATGAAAATACCACAACTAAAAAAAAAACCAGAAAGAAAATCTTGTCACAATGTTGCATGGGAAGATAATTATAGTTGGATTCATCAAGAAAATATCCTCGAGGTTTTAAAAGACGGATCAAAATTACTTCCTGAAGTAAGAAAATATCTAGAGGAAGAAAATAGTTACACAGATCATATTTTGAAGGATAATAAAGAAATTGAAAAAAAATTATTTCATGAAATTAAAGGTCGAATAAAATTAGATGACGTTTCACTTCCATTTAAAGACATTAGATACGAGTATTGGACTAAAACTACAACTAAAGGAAATTATTCTATAAAACTTAGAAAAAAAATTGGTTCTGATGAGATTGAAGAAATTTGGAATGGAGATAAGGAAAAAGAAAAATTAAAAACAGAATACTTTGGAATTGGAGATTTAGAGGTAAGTTATAATGATAAATATTTAGGATACTCATTAGATTTAAAAGGATCAGAATATTATACTATTTATTTAAGAGATATTTTGTCTGGGAAAGAAATAACAGAAAAAATAGAGGAAACTAGTGGCAGTATAACTTTTAGTTTGGATGACAAATATATATTTTATTCAAAACTTGATGAATTTCACAGACCTAGAAAAATTTATAGGCATAAAATTGGAACATCTATAAAAAACGATGAATTAATTTTTGAGGAAAAAAGTGAAGCATTTACAGTTGGAATAAGTTTAAGTTCGGATGAAAAATATTTTTTTATTACAACCTCAGATCACAACACTTCAGAACAATATTACTTTAAAGTTAATGAACATAAACCTGCTAAAGATGAAGTTCTTATAGGCGGCTTAATATTTTTAAATGATTGGATTATAAGAAGTGAAAAGTCAAATGCTCTTGGGAAATTATACTTAAGAGATATAAAAACAAATTTAGAAGAGGAGTTAATATTTTCAGATGAAGAAGTAATTGTCCCTGGTATCTCATTGACACAAAGAGATAAAAATACTGATCTAGTTTATTTGTCATATTCATCTCCAAAGACACCTGGAAAAACTTATCTTTATAATTTAAAGACTAAAGAAAAAAAATTAGTAAAGGAACAGGAAATTCCATCAGGTCATAACACTGATGATTATATTGTTGAAAGATTAGAATGCTCTTCTCACGATGGTAGATTGATACCTATTACAATAACTAGACACAAAAAAACTAAAATTGATGGAAATCAATGTCTCCTGATTTTTCATCAACTAGACTTAGTTTAATTAATAGAGATATCATATGGGTTACCGCGCATATCAGAGGTGGTATGGAAAGAGGAATGAAATGGTGGAAAGAAGGTAAACTTCTTAATAAAAAAAATACTTTTGAAGATTTCATTTCTGTTGCAAAAAACCTAATTGAAAGAAATTATACATCAAAAGGTAAAATAATTGGCATGGGTGGTTCGGCAGGTGGCTTATTAATGGGCGCAGTTGTGAATGAAGCACCCGAATTATTTCTTGGCATAGTGATGGCAGTACCTTTTGTAGATTCATTAACTACAAACTTAGACCACTCACTTCCATTAACAGTTGGAGAATTTGACGAGTTTGGAAATGCTAAAGATAACAAAGATCATTTCGAATATATTTATTCTTATGCTCCATACAATAATATTAAAAAAATGGATTATCCTCATATTTTAATAACAACAAGCCTAAGCGATAATAGAGTTTTGTTTGACGAACCTGCAAAATTTACAGCAAAACTTAGAGATTATAAAACCGATAACAATCTTCTTTTACTTAAGACAGAAATGAATGCGGGACACGGTGGAAAATCTGGTCGAGATGGTGCAATAGAAGAAATTGCTTTTGATTATGGATTTATTTTAAAAATTTCAAATAAAATTTAAAAAATACTTGAAAAAAAAAATATAATTCCCATATATATATTGTAAGTCGCCTTATGGGGCTTGCATAAATAAACTTGCTTAAAAAAGGAGGATATATGACAAGTAAGGATCTATCTATATTCAACTCACTAAGACCTTTCTCAATTGGTTTTGACGATATGTTTGACCAATTCGAAAACATGTTGGGTAATGGTAATTTGACTATGCAGTCGAATTATCCACCATACAACATTAGAAAAACTGGGAAAGACAACTATTCAATAGAAGTTGCTCTTGCTGGTTTTAGTAAGAAAGATGTTGAAGTTGAGTTCGAAGATAATTTGTTAACAGTAAGGACAAAACAAGTTAACAAATCTGATGAAAAAAATGAAGATGGTGAAATAATTCACAAAGGTATTTCGCAAAGACAATTTGCAAGATCATTCACTATTGCAGACGATGTAAAAGTGAATAGCGCCGAGTTAAAAGATGGTCTTTTAACAGTAGCTTGTGAGAGAATTTTACCAGATCATAAGAAAAAAAGACTTATCGAAATTAGATAAGCTTACCCTTACTTGCGAGGAGTATTCCTCGCAAGTAAACCTTAAAAACATCCATTAGATACAAAGCCTATTACAATATTGTCTGAATTTATTTCAAATCTTCTTTCGCAGGGGATTAAGTATTTTTTTGTATTGTAAATTACCTCTAAATTACCTTTTGCATTTTTGAAATCTTCATCAGGTTTACCTAATTCCATCTTAAGTTCGCTTAAAGATTTCCCTATAAATTCGCTTAATTTTTCGTTTTCTTTTTGAACTATGTTGTCAGTTTTTTCTTTAACAGTTTGACACCCTGTCAATAAATTAACAAATATAATTGTTATTAAAATAAATCTTAGATTGTTCATCATTATAAGTTAACAACATAATTATGGCATAAATATAAACTTCTTAGTTGAATTTTGTGAATAAAGCATACTTAAAAAGAGTATTTTTATTCAGAATCAAATAATTATCATCCATGAGGAGGATTTATGCTTGATAAATATTTCAATTATAAAAAACACAAAACTAATTTTAAAACAGAGGTAATCGCTGGTACTACAACGTTTTTAACCATGGCTTACATCATGTTTTTAAATCCATTTATTTTGTCGGGAGAGTTTGCCGGACCCGAAAAAGGTTTCTTTGATTTCGGCGCAGTTTATACAGCAACTATTTTAGCGACTGCATTAGCATGCTTTATTATGGCGTTCTATGGAAAAACATGGCCAATAGGATTGGCACCAGGAATGGGAATCAATGCTTTCGTTGCATTTGGAGTTTGTGCTGGAATGGGTTATACGCCGCAGCAAGCGCTAGGTGCTGTATTAGTAGCAGGTGTATTGTTTTTAGTAATATCATTAACCCCTTTAAGAGCTTGGTTAATAAATTCAATTCCTAGAAGTTTAAAGTTAGGTATTGGTGCTGGAATTGGTTTGTTCCTAGCAATCATCGGCCTTCAAATAATGGAAGTGGTTGTCGACAATCCTGTAACCTTGGTGCAACTAGGTAACTTAGGTGATCCTCTTGTATTATTAGGATGTGCAACTTTTATTGCAATCATAGTTTTGGATAAGATGAATATTAAAGGTAATATAATTATTGGGATCTTAGTTTTTAGTATTATTGCTTGGGTGACAGGCCTTGCAAAATTTAACGGTATTGCAAGTTCTCCACCGCCGATGACTTATCTTTTTGAATTTGATCTATCTGCCGCTATGACTGCAGGAATGTCTACGGTAATATTTACATTATTATTTATAGACTTCTTTGACACTGCAGGAACATTAACCTCAGTGGCAAATGTTGCTGGAAAAGTTGGCAAAGATGGAAAAGTTCAAGACATAAATAAAGCAATGTTATCTGACAGTGTAGGTACTGTTGCAGGAGCTATGATGGGAACTACTACAGTTACTAGTTACGTGGAGTCTGGTGCGGGAGTTAAAGCTGGTGGAAAAACTGGAATGACATCACTAGTAATTGGTATACTTTTTTTAGCATGTATATTTTTCGCTCCATTAGCAACTAGTTTACCTAAACAAATAGATGGTGCTGCTTTACTTTTTGTTTCAGTTTTATTTATTAGAAATATAACTGATATTGAATGGAACGATGTTTCAGAGTCTGCCCCGGCTATTCTTGCCATGATAACTATGCCTTTAACTTATAGTATAAGCAATGGTATTGCCTTAGCATTTGTGTCGTACGCTTTAATCAAAATATTCACTGGTAAGTTTTCAACTACTTCACCAGCTATATGGTTAATAGCAGTTTTAAGTGTTATAAGTTTTGTTGTTGGCTGAACATTTATAAAATAGGGCTAGTTTTTACTAGCCCTATTTATTTTGTTTTAATATTTCCTCAATTGATAATTCTTCGTAATGTTCAGTAGGTTGGACGATCCATGGATCTGAATTTAGTCTTATAGGACAAAAATCGGGTTCAAAAGTTGAAGATTTTTTTTTCCATAAACAAGCAGTTTTTACCTCTTTTATATAATCTTTTGTGGGGCCATAATTTTTTAGCCATTCGATGCTTTTGTTTAATGTCAATCCAGTGTCAGAGAGATCATCAATTAAAAGCACTTTGTTAAAATCTTCATTACTAGCTAAAGAGCTTATTTCTCTTGCAAACATCAATTGGCCTTGTTGATCCTCCATGCCTTCACCTGAATAACTTTGAATGACAATGTATGCGATAGGTAGTTTCAAAATTCTAGACAAAATGTCAATGATTGGAGCTGCTCCTCTCATAATGCCAACCAATACTGTAGGTTTATATTTTTGATGAATTTGTATTGCTAGTTTTTCAACTATTTTAGTATACTCATTAAAGCTGATAATCAATTTCTCTGCCATGAAATTTATTATCATAATTGAAATTATTTAAAAAGGAGAAATCATGAAAGCGTATTGGATAAGTTTATACTTAAAAGTAGATAATCAAGAAAATTTAAAAAAATATGCAGAGACTGTAACTCCAATAATAAAAAGTTATGGTGGTTTGCCTCTTGTTAGAGGAGGAAAACATACAACTTTTGATGGTGATGATTTTTTAAGGACAGTGGTTTGGGAATTTCCTAGTTTCGAACAAGCATTAAAGTGTCATGAATCAAAAGAATACAAAGCTGGTTGGGAATTAGCAAGAAAAACAACTATTAGACATATGCAAATAGTAGAGGGTTTTAATACTGAATAGGTTCTGGATCAATACTTCTCCATAAATACCATGTTGCTACAGAACAATAAGGTGAAAATTTTTTCTTTAAAAGCATTACAAATTTTTCTGGTGGTAAATATTTTTTTTTGTAATTTTTTGAAATTGCTCTTAAAAGTCCAATATCTTGGATAGGCCAAATATTAGATCTGTTATATGTAAAAAGTAAAATCATTTCTGCTGACCATCTTCCAATTTGTTTTAATTGAGAAAGATAAAGTATTGCCTCTTCATCATTCATATTTTTTATTAATTTTGGATTAAAAGATTTGTTTAAAGTCTTTTTTGCTAAATTCTTAATGCCAGACACCTTTTGACGACTCAGACCACAACTTTTTAATTGAAGTGTGGTTAATTTAGATACTATCTTTGGATTTATTTTATTATTACATTTCTTTTTAAATTTTAAGAAAACAGCGTTTGCAGCAGCAACACTAATTTGTTGACCAATAATACTTTTACATAAGGAAAAAAATATATTTCTTCTAGAAGTAAGAATTATTTCTGATGGACTTTGATAACTTTTAATTAATTTTGCTAATACTTTATCTTTTTTTGATAGGTAATTTTTTGCCTTTTTCCAATATTTTGGAACTTTAGTCATTTATTGTTTTAGAAGTGATTATTTTTTTATTATAAATTTCTCTTCTAAAGATAATCAATGTAGATATAATTACTAATGATGCTCCAAAAAGCGTTTTATATGTGGGCACCTCTCCCCATATGAAGTAACCAAAGACTATGGCAAATAATAAAGCTAAATATTTTAATGGGGTAACAAGAGAAACTTCAGAATATTTATATGACTGACCCAGCCATAGATTGGCTACTCCACCAAAAATACCAACCAAAGATAAAAATATAAAATCTTTCAAACTTGGCATAACCCATCCTTGTGGAATACTTAAAAAACTTAATAAAGTAATTGATAAAGAAAAATAAAAAGAAATTAACCATACAGGTTCTGTTGTTGATAATTGTCTTAAAGTAATGGCCACATAAGATAAACCTAGACAAAATATTACTGGGAAAACATAATAAATGTTTAATTGGCTTATACCTGGCTCAGTAATAATTAGTATCCCTATGAAACCAACTATTACTGCAAGCCATCTGTAAATCCCTACTTTTTCACTTAATAAAAATATTGATAGGATTGTTGTAAATATTGGTGCAGCAAATGAAATACTAACAACGGTTGCTAAAGGTAATTTTCTTAAAGCTATAAAAATTGCAACTAAAGCAACAAGGCCCGACATACAACGTAAAAAATGTAAACCAGCCCTTTTTGTATAATAAAAATTATGAAGTCTCTCTTTAGGTATTATGAGAAAATAAAATAGTATACCAAAAAATCCTCTAAAAAATAATGGCTATTGTGGAGGTGATAGCAAACAAACTACATATAAAGAAGTTTGTACAGGAAAAACTAATCATGCAGAGGTTGTTAGGCTCGATTTTGATGAAAAAATGATCTCGTACGAAAAAATTTTAAATATATTTTTTGATATTCATGACCCAACTACATTAAATTCTCAAGGGCCTGATTTTGGGACTCAATATAGGAGTGAAATATTTTATTTAAATGATAATCAAAAAGAAATAGCTGAAAAGGTTTTAAATGAAGTTAATCAAAAATTGTCAGGCAGAGTCGTAACAAAAATATCATTACTTAAAAATTATTGTGTTGCCGAAGAATATCACCAAAGATATTTGGAAAAAAGATAAATGTCATTAGTAGAGACTGAATGGTTGAACAAGAATCTAGATAATGTAAAAATTATTGATTGCTCATGGCATATGCCTTTAACAAAAAGAAATGGTTTTGAGGAATACAAAACCAAGCATATACCCAACTCCATATTTTTTGATTTAGATTCCAATTCAAACAAAAAAACAAATCTTCCCCATATGCTGGTTGATAAATATGATTGGGAAAAAATTGTTTCAGCCATGGGAATTAAAAATAACGATGAAATAGTAATTTATGACAACTCTGATGTAATAAGTTCGTGTCGATGTTGGTATAATTTTATTTATTTTGGACATGATCCAAAATTAGTTCATATATTAAATGGTGGTTTAAAAAAATGGATCAAAGAAATAAGAATAACTACCTCTGATTTACCTAAGATAAATACATCCAAGTATAAGAGCCTAGAAAAAAAAGAATTAGTTAAGGATATGAAAATGATAAATCAAAATATAATTAAACCCAGTTTTAAAGTTATAGATGCTAGAAGCAGGGAAAGATTTGAGGGTAGAGTCGCGGAACCTAGAAAAGGATTAAAAAGTGGAAATATTAAGAATTCTTTTTGTATACCATTCAGTTCCTGTTTAAATGAAGACAAAACATTTAAAGATGTAGATGAACTTAAAAAAATTTTTCATTCGTGTTTAAATGATATTGTTGACAAGAATATAGTTTTTTCTTGTGGATCTGGAGTTACTGCGTGTGTTTTGGCACTAGCTTATTCCCTAATAAATGATAAATATCTACCTTGCATTTACGATGGTTCTTGGGCTGAATACGGATTAATTTAGGAGTATGAAAAGATCTACAAAAACAATATCAATAATTTTAATATTTTTTCTTGTTATTGCAGCTGTAATTATTTCAAGAACTTTAATAGCCAATCATTTTAAAAAAAAATTTAGTAAGATACCTCCTCCTGGAATAATAGTTACAGAGGTGACAAACAAAGAATTTTCAGAAAGAATTGAAACTTTTGGCACCGCAATTTCCAAAAAATCACAAACTTTCAAAATTAAAAAAGACGACCTCCTAGGTGATTTAGAGCTTAAAGATTTTGTAAAAAAAGGAGATAAATTAATAAGTTTAAAGAGTGGAGATATTATTGCACCGTTTAGTGGTGTGCTTGGTTACACAGGGCTTACAGAGGATATTTTGGTCTCGAATAACATATTCATTATTACGCTAGATGATAATTCTGAAATTTACTCAGATATAAAGATTCCTGAAAGTTATTCTGCATCAATAAAAAAAGGACTTCCAGTAGAAGTAAAATTATCAAGCTACAAAGATAAAGTTTTTTCTGGAGAAGTTGATTTTGTTTCAAGTAGAATAAATGCAGACACACGAAGTTTATTATCTAGAATTAAAGTGAATAATTCAAACCAAGAATTAATTTCAGGCTCATTGTTGGAGGTTAGTATAAAATTTAACTTAAGAAATTCATTAAGCGTGCCCGATACCAGCGTGATGATTGAAGGTGATAAATCATATGTTTATAAAATTAATGGTTCAAATATTGCTAATAAAACTGAGGTAAAGACAGGATTAAGAAGTAATAGAAATATTGAGATAATCTCTGGACTTGATGAAGGAGAAACTGTTGTAGCTGAGGGCCTTAAAAAAGTTAGACCCAACGGTAAAATCAAACCTATTACAAAATAAATGTTTATCACTGAATTAAGTATAAAAAGACCTGCGGTATCATGGGTAATGTCCCTAATACTAATTATTTTTGGATTATTTGTATTTTGGAAATTACCAGTTAGAGAACTTCCTGATGGTATTCAACCACCTGTAGTTCAAGTACAAGTAAATTATAACTCAGCATCAGCGTCAATAATAGATCAAGAAGTTACTCAAGTTATTGAAGATGTAATAGGGGGTGCTGAAGGAATAAAGAACATAGATTCTAAATCTGAAAATGGCAGGAGCACAATAAATGTTGAGTTTGACACAAGTATAAATTTGGATAACGCTGCAAATGATATTAGAGAAAGAGTTGCAAGAGTTGTTGATAATTTACCTACAGAGTCAGAACCTCCACAGATATTAAAAAGAGCTGCAGGTTTTACAACAACAATGTGGTTATCCTTGTCCTCGTCTACTTGGAGTGATCTTGAATTAGGAGATTATGCGAAAAGATATTTGGTAGATCAATTTTCAAGTGTAAAAAATGTTGGAAGAATATTAGTTGGTGGTCTAAGAGAATTAAGTATTAGAGTTTGGATTGATCCGATTAAACTGGCGGCAAATGATCTAACAATAAATGAAGTTGAAGTTGCAATACGGGGAGAGAATATTAGTCTTCCAGCTGGAACTCTTGAGGCAGATAACATTGATCTAACGCTTAATTTAGACAAATCCTATAATGATATAGATTCTATTAAACAATTACCGATAAAAAAAACTAATAATAAAGTTATTTTATTATCTGATATTGCAAATATTGAATTTGGACCTGTTTCAGAAAAAACTCTTTTCAAAGCTCAAACTAAAGATCAAATAAATTTGAAAACTGTTGGGATTGGTATTTATGCAAGAAGTGGTGCATCAACAGTTGAGCTTTCAAAGGATATTAAAAAAAAGATAATTGAAGTAAGAAAATCTTTGCCTGAAGAACTAGATTTAAGAGTCTCATTTAATAGAGCTAATTATGTGGAGGCTGCAATTGAGGAAGTATACAAAACCTTGGTTATAGCGTTTGTTTTGGTTGTTTTAATAATCTATTTATTCTTGGGAAATCTCAAAGCTGTAGTTGTGCCAGCTATTGCACTTCCGGTAAGCTTAATAGCCTCTTTTTTAGGTCTTTATATTTTTGGTCTATCAATAAATATTTTTGTACTTTTAAGTTTTATATTGGCCATAGGCATAATTACGGATGACTCTGTAATCATGACAGACGCGATATATAGAAGAATAGAAAATGGAGAAACACCGCTTGTTGCAGCCTACAAAGGATCTAAACAAATATCATTTGCAATAATCGCAACAACACTAATTTTGGTTGCTGTGTTCCTTCCGCTAATATTTATTGAGGGAATTTCTGGGACATTATTTAGAGAAACTGCAATTGCATTGTCATTTTCAATAGTAATTTCATCTTTTGTAGCATTAACACTGTCACCAATGCTTGCTAGTAAATTCTTAAATAAAAAAAGCTCAAAGAAAATTTTTATACAAAAATTTGAGAAAGTTTTTTTAAATTTCGCCAAATTTTATAGAGAGATGAGGGAAGCTCTTTTGAATATACACAAGAACAGGCGCAAAAAGTTGAAGCTAGGTTAATACCGCTTTTACAATCTGAAGATAGTCCTTACTCAAGATTTATTATGCGAGTTCCTGGATTTGGAAATTCAGCAAACTCATTTAATAGTTTTATTATAATTGCTCTTTTAGATGATTGGAAAAAAAGAAAAAAAGGACAACAGGTGATATTAAGAGAGGCAATTGGAAAAATTGTTACTCTCCCCCAAGCCCTGGCTTTTCCCATATCTCCACAATCCATAAGAGTTTCTAATTACAATAAGCCAGTGCAAATGGTTATTTATGGTAACAGCTACGAAGAACTCGAAGAAATTCAAACACAAATAATTCGAAAAATTAGATCTAACAAAAACCTCTCAAGAATTGAATCTGATTACAATAGAAATAAACCTGAGGTAAAATTAATAATAAACAAAAATAAAGCTAAAGATCTTGGAGTCTCCACAAAAGCTATTGGAGAAACTCTAGAAACTCTTTATGGTGGCAAGAGAATTACTACTTTTAATAAATTAGGTAGAGAATATCCAATTATTGTCCAACAATATTTGTCAGATAGGAGAAATAAAGAGGGAGTTTCAAAGATATTTGTTCGTTCCGATACTACTGGAAAACTAATCTCACTTGCAAATTTAGTAAGCTTTAAAGAGGAAGGCTCTGCAAAAGAATTATCAAGGTACAACAGACAAAGAGCAGTAACAATATCTGCAAATATTAATGAAGGCTATACATTAATTGAAGCAATAAGATTTTTTGAAGATGTAATGAAAAATTTAGCCCCAAAAAATCAAATTACTTGGAAAGGAAAATCTGAGGAAATTAAAGAGACAAGTAATGAATTGTTTATAATATTTGTTTTATCTTTACTAACTGCTTATTTGGTAATGGCTGCAACCTTTAATTCTTTTATTCATCCATTTATAATTGTTTTAACTGTTCCATTAGCAATATTTGGTGGATTAGTTTTCATATTATTTTTAAACAGCTCTGTGAATATTTTTTCTCAAATTGCTCTCATCATTCTTATAGGTATCTCTACAAAAAATAGTATTTTAATAGTCGATTATGCCAATCGAATAAGAACTACAGGCAAAAATATTGAGTCAGCAGTAAAAGAGGCATGCTCAGTAAGGTTTAGACCAATCATCATGACATCTTTAAGCACTATGATTGCAATGATGCCACTAGTTATAGGAAATATTGGACCGGGTGCTGGTGAGGGTTCAAGATTGGCTGTGGGTTCAACTATTCTAGGTGGAATGATTATTTCTACATTTTTTACATTATATATTACTCCGTCAATGTACTTAGCTTTAGCTAAAAATACAAAGAGAATAGATGAAGTTGATTTAGAATTAAAAAAAGAATTATCTAAAAAATAATATATTTATTTTTATTAAGAGATTTACTGCATTCTGATAATTGTCTCTTATAAAGACCAGCTTGTTTTTCCACTTTTTTAGCTAATCCAATTACCTTCTTATTCTTTCTGTAATGTTTGAAATTCCCCCAGCCCTCATGGTAAGCAAGATACTGCTTGAAAGCATCTTTTTTTGAAATTTTTAAAATTTTTTCAGTTTTATTTGTATACCAACCAATAAAGTCTACACTATCTTTAAATCTTGCTCTTGTGGCTAATTTATTTCCAGTCTCTTTTTTATATTGCTCCCATGTTCCTTTAACGGCTTGTGAGTAACCGAATGAACTTGATGGTCTTTTATAAGGAATAACTTTAAAAATTTTTTGTCTTGCAGGTTTTGCTAACCAATCGAAGTCTGACTCCATTTTTATAATTGCAAGTTGAATATAAATCGGAGTGCCCCATTTTTTTTCAACATTTTTTGTGTGCTTATACCAAAGATATCGCTCGTTAAATATTGAGCAACTATTTGAAGTGTTTGATGGAATTGATGAACAACTTGTTAACAAAAAAAAAAATAAAATAATTAATTTATTTTTTAAATAAGCCATATTTATTTATAATTTTCTTAATGAAAATTACAACTATCACTCCAAATATATTTCCGAAAAGGTCTTGCCATTGAAAACTTCTTTCAGGTATTAATAGGTGAAAAACTTCTAGAATTATTGATAATACGAGCAAGTAGATTATTAATATTTTAGTTTCGTTAAATTTATAAAAGGTAAAAAAACCTACCATTGATAACAAAATGAAGACATAAAAATGATTCGATGATATTATAAAATCACGCGTTATTTGAGGTTGCATTTTAATATCACCATGTAGAAAAAAACCAATCAAACTACCTGGGAAAATATATAAAAAAATCAGACAAAAATTCAGAAAGTAAAAAATTATTTTATATTTAGAAAAAAATTTTATCATTAATTATATAGTTTTATTTATAAATATATTTTAAAAATATAATATGAGTTTTTTAATTCTTGTAAGACATGGACAAAGTACTTGGAATCTTGAGAAAAAATTTACAGGATGGGTTGACGTAGATATTACAGAAACAGGAAAATCTGAGGCTAAAAAAGCGGGTCAACTTATTAAGGAACAAAACCTTAAAATAAACTACTATTATTCATCTGTTCAATTAAGAGCAAAACATACCCTAAAAATTATAAAAGAAATTTTAAATGATGAAAAAGAATTTAAATCTGCCTGGCAGCTTAACGAGAGACACTATGGAGCTCTTACTGGCTTAAATAAGATAGAAATGGCAAAAAAAATTGGTGAAAAAAAAGTACACGAGTTTCGTAGATCTTGGGATATGAAACCAGATGCCCTAAGTAAAGAAAGTCCACACCATCCTAGTAACATAAGTACTTACAAAGATGTTCCAGAGGAGCTTATTCCAAGCACAGAGTCTTTAAAAGATACTTACGATAGAGTCGTCAAATTTTTTGAGGAAGAAATCCAAGAAAAATTGAGAGATACTAACATTTTAATTTCAGCCCATGGCAATTCTATTAGAGCTTTATGCAAAAAACTTTTTGAATTAGATAATAATCTGATTTCAAATCTAGAAATACCTACAGGAAATCCTTTATTGATAGAGTTAGACAATAATTTGAAAATCACAAAATGTGAGTATCTTGATAAAGAGAGGGCTAAAGATCTTTTAGTTTTTTGAAAGTCTCTAAATTAGTTAAATGATAGAATTTATTTGTACTTTCATATCCATTAAGTTGATTCTTGTTTCGTAATTCTTTCCATACCTCTAAAATTGAAAAATTTTTTAAATTGTAATTTTCAAACAAACTCTTATTGAAAATTTTACAACCAATATAAATAAAATTATTATCTTCACCTTTTTGCAATAGATTATCTTTTAATTTAAAATCTCCATTAAAGCTCTTATCAAAACTTAGTTTCTTATCTGCAACTAAAAGAATGCAATTCAATTTATTAGAAAAATAAAAATCTTGCATTTTATTTATTTCATTAACGTATTTATAGTTCCACAAAGTATCAGGATTAAAAACTAAAAAATCTTGATCTGTAGTATTTTTCACTAAATTCATTATACCACCGCCTGTATCCAAAATATTCTTTCCATCTTCTTTAATCTCAATATCTACCTCAAAATTTTTCATTTTAATAAATTCATTTATTTGATCTCCAAGGTGAAATGTATTTATAAGAATTTTTTTTATACCAAGTTTGGAAATTACATTAATACAGTTTTCTAAAATTGTAGTATTTTTAATTTTCAGCAGAGGTTTTGGAGTTTCAAGAGTTAGGGGATTCAGTCTTTTACCAAAACCTGCACATAATATTAATGCAGTTCTAATTCTCATTTAATTTTTTTTTCAAAATTTTGACTTAATAAACTTTTTAAATCAAAGAATACTTCGTTTTCTTTAATACGCATATTTATTAATTCCCATGTATATGGAATTAATTTAATATACTTTTTTTTTCCATCTCTCAAAGATAAACGTGTAAAAATTCCAATTATCTTAAGATTTCTTAAAACTGATAATATTTCAAAATCATTTTTAAATTTATTCTTTATCAAATTTTTTTGTTTTTTAAGGTAGTGATCATAAACTTTTTTTTTAAATGATTTTGATGTCTTAAATCTTACATCGTCAATTAGAGATGCTAAATCGTATGCCTTATTTCCGATTAAAGCATCTTGACTATCTATAACTCCTATTTCATTCCTGACTAACATAAGATTTGATACATGAAAATCTCTATGGACAAACACATTATTTTTTAAATTTAATTTTGATATTAATTCCTTAATTACTTTGCTAAATTTTTTTGAAAAAGTTTTTTTTTTAGAGTTTTTTAGATTTTCCTCTGCATACCATTTGCTAAATAAACTAGCCTCTTTAATTAAAATTTTTTGGTTATATTTAGGAATATGATAAATCTTATTTTTAAAATTTTTTATACTTCTATTCTTTATTAATTGTATCCTAATCAATAAATCTATTATTTTTTTAAAATATAAAAATTTATTAACTTTTTTTCTCTTTAGAATTTTAGATATTGTGTAGTCACCAAAATCCTGAATTTCTATATAGTTTTTTTTGTAATTCTCTTTAATTAATTTTGGCGCTAAAATTTTATTTTTATTTAATATTCTATTTATTGCCTCATATATAATTAAATTCTTAATTTTTTCTTTTTTTGCAAGGACTATTATAGAATTAGCGTTTTTACTTTTTTTTCTGTAAAATTTTCTGAAAGACGCATCACCCTTTATTTTTTTCAAATTTTTCATCAAAAATTATAGTTTTAGACCTTTAATTTGCACTGATCTTTTTTGATAATCATCCTCATATTTAAAAAATAATTCTATCAATTTTTCCGGTTTTTTTTTAATAATCTCAGGCCATTCTATTAATGTAATTGTATTTAGATTATCTTCAAATAAACCCAGGCTCTTTAATTCACCATCATTTTTTAACCTAAATAAATCATAATGATTTACGACAAATTTATTCACATCGTATTGGTTTAAAAGATTAAATGTAGGGCTTGTCACCTCTGTAATTTTTACTTTATTCTTTTGTTGAAAAGCATTCACGAGATATTTAATAAACGTAGTTTTGCCCACTCCCATTTCACCGTATACAAAAACTATATAATTTGGTTTAACTTTATTCGAAAAATTCTTAGCGAATTCTTTGGTATCTTTTTCAGAGTTTAAAATTATTTTATCACTGTTAGTAGCGATAGGCATTTGGTTTGAATGGACCATTAACGCCGACACTTATATAGTCTGCTTGATCTTTAGATAGTTTAGTTAACTTTGCACCAACTTTCTTTAAATGTAGAGTAGCAACTTTTTCATCTAAATGTTTTGGCAAGACATATACTTTATTTTCATAATTTTTGTGATTGTTCCAAAGTTCTATTTGTGCAATTACTTGATTGGTAAATGATGCACTCATCACGAAGCTTGGATGCCCTGTTGCACATCCTAAATTGACTAGTCTGCCCTCCGCTAAAAGAATTATCCTTTTTTTACTTGGTAATTCGATTTCATGGACTTGAGGTTTAATCTCTGTCCATTTATAATTTTTTAATGCATCAACCTGAATTTCATTATCAAAATGACCAATATTACATAGTATTGCTCTATCTTTCATTTCTCTCATATGATCAGCAGTAACAATATCTTTGTTACCAGTAGCTGTAACAATAATATCTGCTTGGCC
>LULI01000270.1_pt1 | contig 22556 bp, 23 predicted proteins | sample 728191 | NCBI WGS metagenome assembly LULI01 (sample SAMN03860293, study PRJNA289734) | marine metagenome | biome: seawater column; feature: ocean; material: water; isolation source: Red Sea water column Station 169 - depth 50m | place: Saudi Arabia: Red Sea | collected 2011-10-15 | depth 50 m | reverse complement strand
GTTACTCTTTAGGTAATCTAGAAAGATTATGTGAGTTTACGGCAAATAGATTTGTGACATGGCAAAATGTATTAAAAATATCAGAACAAGTTGCTGCATACATAGTATCTGTTAGAAAAAGAGGAGAGAAGATTCTATCGGCAGATCCCAGGATTCGTGTATCCACAATCCACAGAGCAAAAGGTGGAGAAGCTGATAATGTAGCATTGTTGCTAGACTCAACGAAGGCATGTGTGGAAAGTCCAGATCAAGATGCAGAGAGAAGAGTTTGGTATGTGGGTGTAACGAGAGCAAAGAAGGAGTTACACATAATAGAAAAATCTGGACAGTTTGGATTTGAATTATGAAAAAAGAATGGTATTTACAAAGAGCAACTGACGAAGAAAACCCTAGTCCGTTTTGGGATAGTTACGTCCATGACATGTGCGAAGTCCTTGAAACCACAAACAAATCTCCTTTTGGTAAACCAATAAAAGAGTTTAAAGAAAATAAAAAAGACAGAAAATATTTTTTAGATCAAGCAGAGAAGCTAATCAATGGTCCGAGAGCCAAAGAGTATGGGCCTGCTAAATTTAATCACGAAAGAATAGCAAGAATATGGTCTGTTATATTAGACAGAGAAGTTACGGCACAAGAAGTTGTGGCTTGTATGGTTGGTGTAAAACTAGCCAGACTAGCAGAAACGATAAAACACGATGACAGTTGGGTCGATATAATAGGCTATGCTGCATTAGGTGGAGAAATTATAAATGACAAGTGACCAATACCATTTATTGGAACAAGACATAAAAGATGTGGCATGGGGGAATGTTGATTCAGACTGGACTCCACCCGAAGTTATACCAGATCTATCGCAGTACGATACGATAGCCATTGACTTAGAAACGAGAGATGAGAATCTAACAAAGCTAGGACCTGGATGGTGTAGAAAAGACGGACACATCATAGGCATAGCCGTGGCGGCTGGAGATAGTTCTTGGTATTTTCCAGTGGCACATACTGTGGGTAATATGCCAAGACGACCAGTGTTTCAGTGGTTGACAGATCTGTGTAAAGACACAACTAAAACATTCGTGTTCCATAATGCACTATACGATCTTGGTTGGCTTAGAGCAGAAGGTGTAGAAGTCAAAGGCAAGATCAGAGATACCATGGTTGCAGCGCCTTTACTAAACGAGAATAGAAGATACTATAATCTAAACTCGTTAGCTGGAGATCATCTTGGCACATACAAAGACGAAAAGATGCTCAAGAGTGCCGCCGAAGAGTTTGGTGTAGATCCAAAGTCTGGTATGTGGAAACTACCGCCTCGATATGTTGGTGCTTATGCAGAACATGACGCTGCAATAACTTTGAGATTATGGAACGAGTTACGAAAACAGATAACAAAAGAAGAATGTAGTGGTATATTTGAACTAGAAACTAGACTCACACCTCTGCTTCTTGACATGAAAACAAAAGGTGTACGAGTGGATTTAAACAGAGCAGAGCAAGTTAAGAAAGAACTGACTGCGTTAGAGAAATCACTTGTAGAGGAGATAGTCAAAGAAACTGGAGTTACGATTGAACCTTGGGTCGCCACATCTGTAGCAAAGGTCTTTGATGCTATGGGACTTGCGTATTCTCGCACAGAAAAGTCCAGGGCCCCCGCGTTTACAAAACAATTTCTTGCTAATCACTCTCATCCCATTGCGAAGAAGATTATAAAAATAAGGGAAGTTAATAAAGCCAACACGACTTTTATTGATACAATTCTTGAACACTCGCATGATGGTAGAATACATTGTGATTTTCATCCTTTACGTTCTGATGGCGGAGGCACTGTTACTGGTAGATTTAGCTCAAGTAATCCTAACTTGCAACAAATACCTGCAAGAGATCCATACATAAAGAAACTTATTAGAGGATTGTTTATTCCAGAAGAAGGATCTAAGTGGGGATCTTTTGACTATGCTTCACAAGAGCCTAGATGGCTTGTGCATTATTGTGCAACATTAAAAGGACTTGATAGACACCCACAGATAGATGATGTTGTGGCTTTGTATAACAAAGGCGAAGCTGACTTTCATCAGATCGTGGCAGATATAGCAGGCATACCAAGAAAACAAGCAAAGACTGTGAATCTTGGATTAATGTATGGCATGGGTAAAGGCAAGTTGGCAAACATTCTTGATCTGTCTGTTGATGAAGCAACAACTTTATTAGATAAATACAATGACAAAGTTCCATTCTTAAGATCTATTTCAGAGAAGACAACAAGGAAAGCTGCCGAGAGTGGGATTATCAGAACTTGGTTGGGCCGTAAATGTAGATTCAATATGTACGAGCCTAGATCGTACAAGTATAATAAAGCATTACCGATGAAAGAAGCCATTGATGAATATGGTGGCAAGGGCAGTATCAGAAGAGCTTTTACATACAAGGCACTTAATAGACTAATACAAGGGTCTAGTGCCGATCAAACTAAGAAAGCCATGGTCGATTGTTACGATGCTGGTCTTACACCAATGTTAACTGTGCATGATGAATTATGTTTTAACATACAAAACGACAAGCAAGTGGAGCAAATCAAAGAGATTATGTGTAATTGTGTGCCCGAACTCAAAATACCCTTTGATGTAGACGCTGAAATGGGGTCAAACTGGGGAGAAGTTGGATAGTGGACAATACAAAAACACTCAAAAACAAAAGTATTTCTAGGGTACAATCACACACGGACACTTTGTTTCGGCTCTGTGTGGCGATCTGAGAGCCTATTTTTTTCTGACAGGTTTACAATATGCAGTGATTTTGCCTATTTTACCATCTGGTAGTGGGACATCGGGCTGATTGTTCAAACGTCTGGCAAAATACAAACAACTGTTAATATTTTCAAATCTTTGTGTCTGATCTATCACTCTTTCGTTGAGCATGAAGATCAGAAGAAACTCTATCATTCATCTTTTGCCTTCCAAAAATACTCGTCTGTGTCTCCGAGTCTGAACTTCTGTCCGTTCTCAACTTGATATATCTCTGTGCTAACTTTGAAGTCTGGTTGTAGTGGTTTGTCTGGTGTCAGTGAATTGTCGTACACTCTCATTCTGTTGTTTGGATACAGACAGAATTGATTATTTTCTAGTTCTAGTAAGTTAAACGATTTGTGTTCTGCTGGTTTCTCACTGGTTGAGTAATCTATTGTGTCTATGCTTTCGTGATAGTTATCAAGAGTACAAACGTAAGATCCTTTCACGATACCATGGTCTCTTGTATAAACCTCAAAGTCCATAGATCCTATAAACTGTTTGCTAACTGCCACCACCCCATAGTCCATGCAATTCCAAAACTGGAGATTATAAAGATCCATATCTGGAGTCGGGGTCTGTGGTTCAACAGTAAAAGCACTAATAGGAAGTTTATCATAAAGAGCACCGTAGTCAGGCAGATAAGTTTCAAAATAGAAAGCTCTACCTGGAATAGACTTTGCTGTAACCCAGACACCTTTTACAAACTCTCCGTGTCCATCTTCGCCATCTCTTAAATATTCTTTACGAACCCATACATCTATAGAAGGTAAATTAACAACTAGTGTAGCCATTTATGTGTAAATCAAACCTCTTCTGTATCCGTTGACTCTATCATATGTGAGAATCTCTTTTCTGTTTGCGTCACCAACGTATGATACATGCACCCAACCAGAGCTTGGACCCTTGGCTCTTTCATAACATTCTAATATCAACTGATCGAAATCTAATTCGTTTGCTATATATTGTGCCAGTTCTGCATTAGCAACGCCTGGTATTTCTATATCAGCGGCCTGACCTTTGCAATGTTGGCTGGTGGATTTTGATCCTATGGCTCGACACAACGCTGCGCTGCGATATCCAGAGTTAACTACAACTGGCTTGTCAAAATGTTTACGAATGGGTTCAAGAACCCTTTCACATAGTGCCATCATAGCCACTACATGCTTGTCTCCAGGTGTGTTCTCTATGCCTTTTCTTTCTGCCGTTTGTGATTTCACAAACTCTGCTATAGTAAAATGTGGTGATAATCTACTCATCCAGTTCTCCTAGCTATATCTAAATTTTTAAGAATGTCATCTGGACTACTACCTAGAAAAGACGGATTTGTTCTAGTTAATGGACTTGTGCCCACATCCGTAGTTTGTATCGGAGCAAAAGATGGTGTAGTATCAACACTCGGTGGTGGTGTAGTATCAATCTTAGGAGGCAGTTGAGTTGTAACTGCTCTTTGATTTCCTAATCCAAATAAGTTAGACATGCTTAACTGATCTGAATCTATCTCTTTTCTCAAGGACATTCCTCTTCTTAATGATCGTAATGCGTTTATGTCACCAGTAGGAACATAAATGTTTTTCTTTCTTGCATCTTTTATTTTTTCTTTACTTGGTTTGAAAGGAACATATCTATCATTTAACAGAGAACTTGTCTCCTCCTCTCCTAATTGTGCATCCTTCATAATTTTTCTTACCTCTGGTCTTGTTAGACCAAGTGTTTTTAAATCATCTATTGTTGACGCATATTTTCTAAAAACTTTTAGTCTAGCATCATCTGCTCTTCTAAAAGCTGTAATGATTTGTTCTGGTGATGCTTCTTCGAGTCTTAAAACTTCGTTAAATAGTGCAGCAGTACCAGATCTATCTTGTTTAAACTCTTGTGCTCTAAACTCTCCTAGTCTTTTTAAATCTAATGTTTGTGTATTCAAACCAGTAAAAGCTCTAAATAGTTCTGCTCCTTGTTGATAAGTCTTACCAGTTGTCGGCTCCATCTCACCCTCTGGAGAAAACACACCTCGTAAGAATCTAGATTTTTCTATGGATTTTACACCTTCTGGAAAGTTGCCACCAGCTATACCAAGCTCTGCTCCGACTGGTATTCTTACTGGAACCATGCCTGGTATCAAAGTATTAAACAGATGTAACATAGACTTTTCAAAAGCAACACCAGAAGAGTCTTGTTCTCTATAAACCTTTGCACCAGACCTAGTTCTACCACCACGACCACCACCTGCTACAGGTGCTACGTCTTGTAAAGCAGAGAAAACCATAGAGTAATCTATAAATGGAGTAAAGTATTCAGACAAAGTTTCAAATCCTATTTTTCTGACTTGTTCTCCTAAAGGCACACTTTGTCTTTCCGTTTCTCTGTATGTGTTTAATATGGTTCTAAACCCTCTTGATAATAAATCGTATGGGTTAGTGTGACTGAAATCTATAAATTCAGGATTACCATTATCGTCCTTGCCAACTGGTATTAACTGTGAGTTTCTCTGCCAACTAGCAGCTAATCTATTTATTGACTGTAGTTCTTCGTCACTAGTATCTGTTAAGTTTTGTGCAAACCTTTGTAAAGTATCACCCACAAGACCAAAGGCAGTCACACCACCCATCAATCTTTTCATTCCTATTTCTCTGATAGCTTGGACTGGACTCTCTAACTCTTTTGCAGCAGTGTCAAGAGTATTAAAACCAGTTCTTAATATTTCTGCGGGGAAGGCAATAAAGTTACCAAGAGGCACACCTCTTAACCCTTTTATAACATCTGGAACAAGCTCGTAGTTTGGAACTGTGTTACGAACAGTATCTGCCGCAGCTCTTCTTAACGCTTCATCCAGTCCTTCGCCTTTTTGTTTTCCTATGTGTCTAGCAAATGCAGACAGTTGTTGTCTTCTTAGAGTAGGATTATCTGCAAAATCAGTCCCTATTTTTGCTATTGAATTTCTTAATTTTTGTAATTCAAAAGCATAGTTGTATATCTTCCAAATATCATCACCACCCTTATAGAGACCTTCTGCCGTGTCTAAGAATCTCCTTGTCATATTCATACTGCCTTTTAGAGCAGTCTTTGACATACCTTGCAGTCCTTTACCATCTGGAGGAGTTTCTATTATGGATTGTTGTCTAGCTACAGAGTCTTCTACTGCTTGTGGTCTAACACCCAGAGCAATATCAAAATCAGAAACACCCACTTCATCTGCTACGCCAGTTCTTTGCGCTGGAAGACCCGTGATCCCTGTGCCTCTATACCCTAATCCTTGACGCAAGTTAGCTTGTATTTCTCGGAGTTGAGCCGAACTACCGATAACACCTCTGTTCTGTAGATCTACTAGAAAATCTAAAACCTCATCATTTAAGGAAAAGTCAAATCTATCGTTGGCAAATTTTGACACTTTACCAGTGCCTTTTAATTTAAGTTCTTTATCAATTAAATCTCTTAGAACTAAATCTACTGATTCAAAAAGACTAGCGTTCTTTCCCACATTACCTTGTGCAAGAGCAAACAAAGAAGCTGATGTTACGTTTCTTACTTGTGTGATTGGAGATAAAATTGTTTTTGCGTATTGAGAGATACCTTTTAACTTGACCATAGGATAGTAAAGTCCTCTTGCTATATCTCCCATGACACTTGTTCTTTCATTAATAACATTACTCATAGCTTCGTACATGGGTTTTGGTATGGCATATCCATACATCTCACCAAACACACTTCGTGCAGCAAGACCCTCTGGATCAAAACCAGACACGGAATCTCTGCCAAGAATGACATACTCCAGTCCTCTGCCACCTCTTCTTTGCACACTTTCCATGACATCTTTTAAAACAGCATCTCTTTCTGCTGATGGTAAGTCACGAAGAGATGTTATTTGTTCTTGTGGTGCTCTTGTTTGATTTATTTGTACAATTCTTTCTCTAACTAAATCGTTTGTGTTTATAAATAAAGGTTTATCTGCTCTAGGATCTGTGTTTCTAATTATATTGTCTGCGGTTCTTTTAAAAGAAGAATAGAAAGCATCTGCTGCTACAAAGTTAGAGAGCTCTCCCACGGTGTGCATGTATGCTTCTTTTGGATTTCTAACTTCACCAAGTATGGATCTAATAATTTCATTATCAACTTTTGATTTATTTAGAACTGCTGGATTAAGTCTAACAGTCGGAACAGTTCTAGCTGCTGTGCCGTATGCTCCACCAGAACTGTGTTTTAAACTTTTGTAATATTTTGTAACATTGTCTATGTACCGTTCTGCTTGTCGTCTTGTTAACGCAAACTGACCGACACCTTCTGGACCTTCTCTCTGTAACGATCTAAATGTGTCTACAAACTCATCAGAAATTCTAAAAGTTTCTGGTTCATCTTTTAAAAATTTTTGAACATGTTTTATGTCTACTGCTTTACCATCTACAATCTGATCTACAAGAGCCTCTCTCATGTCGGGTGCTAATTTAAAATTATCATCGTTAAATAATTGATATTGTCTGGAAAGATAACCACCATTTTCTATGTTATTTTTGACTTGTTCTACAAATTGTCTTCTAGACATCAGACCACTAGTTGACACTTCTGGTAAACTTTTAGCAGCACCAGTGTCTATAACCCTCTCTGATAAATCGTCAATAATATTTTTTGCTTTTAGAAATTTGTCAAACAATGCTTTAGGTATTTCTAAATCTTTTTCTGTTGCTCCTTCTAAAACATCCATGAAGTTGTTTATAAGTTTTTGTTTTGTAAAATCTGGCAGTCTTCTGTATTCTGAAAATTCTTTGTTACTTGGACTTAGAACCTCTGCGATTTGTCTATCAACTTCTTTTAATGCTTTCTCTGCTTTTTTGATATCACCTTCTATAGCTGGATTAACTAGAGACTTTACTCTTGCTACGTCACCTGGCAAGAACGATCTATATCTGAAGGCAGATAAAGTTCTAGCAACAGCTCTGTCTAATGTATTAATAAGGCCTGGATCAGAGGACTCACCTTTTAAAAATCTTTCTTCTTGTTTTGCAATAGCTTCTGCTGCTTTTTTGGATCCAGCTCTCAACACTCTTGAACTTACTCCAGCACCAGCACCGATACCTGCACCATACGCTGCACCAGTTGCCACCTTTCCAAAATCTATATCTTCTACATCTTTGCCTTGAGCCAGTTCATCAACTGTAGCCGCACCAGCACCAATCGCTGCGCCTGGCACTGCAAGACCAACTTCTCTTCCCGCTCTGGCTCCTATTTTTGCAGAAGTGCTAAGACCAGCACCAATCACTGGTGGTAAAGCACCAGCAAGAAGTGACCCAGAAAGACCATGAGCCATGACTTTATTGTATATTCTAGCTGCAGCTCTTTCTCTGCCTTCTAATCCTATAAGATCTTCAGTTTGAAAAAAAGGACCGTAGCCACCTTCAAAAAAATCACCCAAAGATTGTGTGCCATCTGTGGCTACAACTGCATCTGCTGCACCTGCCGCCGCCATTTGTTGTGCCGCCAGTCCTAGTTTTTGACTTTTAGTTAAGTCTTTCATTTCAAGAGGTTGCTTTGTGATCTTCATGGTTTTCAAAGATCCAGCATCAGGTTTCATGCCTCGTGTGCCTCGTGCCAACTTACCAAGTTTACTAAACTTTGATACGGCAGCCGCGGCTCCAAGACCTGGAATACCAAACTGAATAAGACCTTCTGTTATTTTACCAGCGGCTCCCGCTGGATCGATACCAAGATCGTCTCTCATTTTATTGAAACCTCTAACTACAGCATCTGTGTAATTAGTGCCTGCACCAAGATCTATAATACTTGTCACAGTTTCTGCTATACCTTGTGGTATGGCTATTAATCCAGATCCTACACCCTCTGCTATTTCTTGTAGAGTTCCCTCATCTTCTGGATCTAGATAATTACTTGTTCCTTCTTGTGCAGTGGCTTGATCGCCTGAAGAACCAAAGCGAGTTTTGATAAAAGCCTCTGCTTCTTCTTGCGTAAGATCTTCTTTGATAAAATAAGTTTTACCATTTACTACATAACTAGGCATTTAACCACCAGTGCTTAGTTCTAGAACATCTGCATAATCATCTTGGTTTGTGCCACCACCACTTTTACTGCCTTGTAAATATTTCTTAACATCTCCAGACAGTGAATTTTCTGGTATGGTTATACCTGGAAAGTTTCTCTTCTGACTTCTTACAAATTCAACAATTCTGTTAAATCTATCAATAGGATCTGATAAACTACCTAAATCTTCCATTAACTGTTCACCAGCTATACCATAAGATTCTTTAATATCATCGTTAGCGTCTCCAAAACCTGGAGGTTTTGGAACTATGCTAACCTGTCCAGTGTTAGCAATGTTTGTTCTCTTTATATTAAACTCACTAAAACTTTGTCCTAGACCGCCTTTACCTTTTTTCAATTCTTTTAGATAATCGGAAATGGCTTTTTCACCTTTCGGAGTCAACTCGTATTGATCTAAATAACCTTCTTCTCCATAAGGTATTTCTGTTGTGATACCTTGTTTTAATTTCATGTCTTTATTTGCTTTTAACAACGAGATGATTTCTGGTTGTGATCTTAAGATAGCCGCTCTAAATGTTTTTTCTACGTTATCTTTCGTGACTTCTAATTGCTTTTCTTTAAATTGCATATCAGCAGCTGCACCTAATAAATCCGAGCTAAACTTCAATTCTGTAATCTGTTTATTGAATTGATCCAGTGCTTTCTGTCTTTGATCTCCCACAAGTTGTCTTTGAATATTTACAACACCTTCCATCTGTTGTAGTTCCAAAGTTCTCTTTGCAAGAGCCTCTGACTTAGCGTCTTTTAAAAGATTATACATAGTGTTTCGTGCTTCTCGTCTATCTTCTCTTAAATTTTTAGAAAGGAGATTTACATCCTCTCCGTATCCTTGAAGTCCTACACCAAAACCTCTTGCTATATTTGTTATAGCATTGTCACTTTCACCAGCTGCGATGGCAAGACCAGCTTTCATCATGTTTAAAAATATAGACGCTTTTCTATCTTCTTCAAACTCACCTTCTAGTTCTCGTGGGTCAAACCCTAATAATTTTATTGCATCATCTTGTACGTCTGCAAGTGTAGGCTCTTGTCCTTTTTCTTGCATTTTTGCTACTAATGCGTTTGTATTCTCAACAATTGTTTTACCACCCAGTTTTATATCCTCTGCACTTGCAAGGCCTGTGGATAAATTAGCAACTGCCGTCTGCATCCTATCAGACAACTGTTTTTGTTTTGACTGAAAGCCACTTAAAATATTTGGTTCGGGTGTTGTCCCAGCGTTTGGGTTTGGTTTTAAATCTGCTTTACCAGATCCCTCATTTGTAAAAGGAGCTTCTGTAACAGGCACATCTCCACCAAAATAATCTGCATCTGCGTCATCCATTCCAGCTCCTACTTGAGTTTTGCCTTTTAATGCCTCTTCAGGATCAAAAGAATCAACCACTTTGGGTGCATCTTTTATCTTTTGTTTTCTTGCAGCTTCTTTTAGCTTCTCTAAATTACTTTTTTCTAATTGTTTTTTTCTTTGTTCTTCTGTGCCGATCCCTTCTATGTCTCCAGTATTTATCTTTTGAGTTGAATCAATGACATTCGGAAAAGTCGTAGGATTTCCTATCAATTCTGCTACGCTTGGCTTCACATCTTTATACATGGGTATTTGAAAAGTATTTGTGGCAGATCCCGTCAATAATGGATTTGCATTTGCTACACTTGCTCTAATCAGATTTGGACTGGAAGCCATGATACCAGAGGCTTGATTGTTCATGCCAGGCACTCTGAACATTGGTCTGTTAAATACACTCATTATGCTGGAGTCCTTCGTCCAAAGAAATTAGGAAAACCACCTGCAGCGCCAACTGCTCCAAGACCCGCGATCCCTAGTCCAAGAAGTTGTGAACCTGTGCTAGGTCGAGGCGTACTGGTCGTAGTCGCAGTCTGTTGCAGTGATGGTACACCTTTAAAAATATCAGATAAGAAACCTATTTTTTGGAAAGGCAATGCTTGTTGAGCTAATAGATTTTGTTTATCAATATCAAGTTGTTTTTGCGTTTGACCTTGTTGCAGACCACCTATTCCAAGTAATGTATTTATATCTTGCACACCCATTTGTTGTCCTAACTGACCAAGAGCCGCGGTTTGTGTACCAAGACCCGCGACAGTTTGACCCAACTGTCCAGTAAGTTGTGCTTGTTTTAATTGTTGTTGTGCTGCTTGTTGAGCTAAGTTTTGTGCTTGTTGAAAACCTTGTGATCTTAATTGTGCACCAGTTCTTGCTTGTTGATCCATGACATTTCTTGCAATTTCACCTTGTGCAATACCTTGTCTTGAACCACCAAATGCACCAGCGCCCACGGCACTTGCTGCTAATTGATTCTGTTGCATAGCACCTTGTCTTGCTATGTCGGCTTGTGTTGCTGCAATGACATCTTCTGTATAAGGATCCATAAACTGTTGATAGTCAGTTGGAGAAAAACCAGCACCTGCAACGTAGTTTTGTGCAGTTCCTAACTGTCCAATGCCTTGTCCAATGGCTTGTGCTCCTTGTTGCAGAAAAGGTTGAAAAGAGCCAACACCTTGAAGTGCTGATGTTATTGCTTGTTGTTGTCCTTGAGAAAGATCTGCTAGTTTTGATGGAGCAAAAGGCATAGTGCCGTCATCTGCTAGATTCTTTGCACTCTTAAAAATATTTGCTAAAAAGTCCTCTTGAAACTTTGGTAGTCTTGCTTCTTGTATAACTGTTTGTGTAGCCATTATGCGACCCTCTCTAGTTCAGACATCATTTCATACATTCTTGCAGCTCCGATGTCTCTGTCTCCACCACCTGCTCCTCTAACTGCCTTTGCAGTTAGTACAAATTCACCATCTGATAGCCTTGCTGGTACAGAATCACTTGTGCCTGTTCCAGGTCCGTTTACCTCACCACCACTAGCAGAGAATATTGGGTCTATACCTACTTCTCTGTCTCTTGGCATAATACCTTGCTTTTCTCTTAGGTCTTCAAAATACTTCTTTCTCTCTTCATCATCATCTAGATCATAACTCTTATCGCCAATAATGCCAATACCTAACATAGATTCACCAACTGGATCTGGTCTTCGTTTAAATTTTTGTTGTTCTGGCTCTTCTGCACCTAGTGCTGCAAGAGTCCCAATACCTGCGGAAGTTATATATGAGTTTTCTTTTGCAAAATCGATTGCCTTGTTAAAAAAACTTGGAGTATCTGCTGACTTTACTGCTATATCTGCCAGTTCACCAGTTGCCATGGCTCCAGATCCATATTGTGTGGGAAGTGCCGCGGCTTTTGGAGTGAAAAAACTACCACTCGCAGCGTATCCACCAATACCACCAAGAAGTGCCGCCTTCAATGCGTCATCTGTGTCATAACCTGCAGCGAGTGATCCTATACCAGCACCCAAAGCAGAACCTATGGCAGCAGAACCGAGTGGACCACCAAGAGCAAAACCGATGGTTCCACCTATAACTGGCGCTGCTTTCTTAAGAATCTTTTTAAAACTTTTAAAAATACCCATGATTCAATACTCTATCAATAATTACACTTTTGTTCAATGTTATATTCTAGTTATCGCACTCGTTGTTACTCTTGTTTTAGACAATTCTTGAATACTAGCTACAACATGCAATCTGTTTGCAGTTGCGGCCTGCACTTTTAATATCTCTCCACTCTGCAATATTAAATCTTTTGTAAGTAATTCTACAGTTGTGTTAGCTCCCACGGCTTTGACTTTGAATAAACTAAATGTGTCACTGCCACTTACAAGTGTAACTGTTATCGTGTCTGCATTTCCACTGTCCTCTGATACTAGTATAGAGTTAACAACGGCTGCATTGAAATCGGCATCACTAGGAACTGTAAACAAAACTGTATCATTTGTTGTAGTTAAATCTACTTTTGCGTTTGTTATACCTTGAATATACTGAGGAATACTGGTTATAAGCATTAGCGTCTACCATCCTCTCTTATATCTACTCTAGGTGTGCCTAATTTATATTTTGTTCCTAGTGATGTGGAATCAATTCTTAAAGCAAAAGATCTACCTCGTAAACGATAATTTAACTTTTCTGTAAATTGTTCTACTGGACTAGTTGCAGATCTTTGTGCTGTATTAGATGTTGACTCATTAAAGTTAGCACCAGGATTATTTCTTGATTTCATAGTAAAGGCTACGTCTGGATTAACACTCGTAGATCCGTTGAATGTAATGTCTGGAATAACTTGCTTTATAAACAAGAACTTATCGCCTTCTCCTATATCAATAGCTGAAGATTCAATGAATGATGTCATAGCAGATCCATCATCATCAAATCCTACTTCATGGTTGTAAAGATACTGATTACCAGTGGCTTGTGGTAAGTTTCTTATACCTCTATCGAGCCATGCTTGTCTTACAAGTGTGCCATAGTACCAAACTTTTTCTAAATAATTATAGGCAACATACTTATCTATTTCTGTACCAGCAGATGACGGATAAAACCACAAGATCTCACTAAATTCAGAATTAAGTCCTACATGCACCTTGTCTCGTTCTTCAAAGTTAAAATCTAAAAACACTTTGTCTTTAACTGTGCATGGTAGTTGTATTGTTTGACCACCAGAATAAACGTAGAACGTATCTACACCCATCCAAAACACTGCATCTTCAACAGCTATTGCAGAAAAAGGACTCATTATAGTTATGTTCTTTGATAGTTCTTGCAAACCAAATGTAAATGGTGGACCTATGAACTTCATAGCGTGTAGTGTTTTATTAGTGAAGACGAGTATCTGTTGTTTTGTTTCAACAGCTTGTACGAAGGTAGATCCACCAGTAGCAGTTGGAAAGAAATCCACTGGGTTTTCTTGTGAAGAAAAACGTATCAACAATGGATCTTGTACTCCATTTCCTTGTGTAGCAGACGAGTTTGCACCTAATCCATCACAACCAAACACGATAACATGTCGGTCTTGGTCTGATACAAGAACTTGTTTAGCAATAGTTGGCACACTTGTTTCTCCAGAATATGTGCTCGTTGCACTAAGCTCTACCGCTCTAGTGCCTAAACCATTTGTTTTGTCCCAGTAAAATAATCCACCATCTCTTGGATTTATAATTATGTCTTCACCAAAATTATCATGTGACCATAATCTAATCTGTGCTCCAGGAACCGTGACACTTGCTGCATTACCCCATCCAACAAAGTCATTAACAGAGTCTGCATTACCAGTTGCTAATCTTACAAGTGTATTATCTGCATGTGTTGCTGCGGCTGTACCACTTGCACCTCTAGTTGATGGACCTCCACCAGTTCCTAAAGTGTTAGTGCTTATTGTACCGACAGTAATTAGTTCTTCTTCTATTAATATCAAATCACCAGCCGTGATCCCTGTTGCACTGTCCACATCTATTGCAGTTTCACTTGCATCTAATGCTTCTGCTAGTTGTGTTGCTAAAGCACCAGATGTTGTACCACTCCATTGACCAGCACCCCAACCAGTTCCACCAACTGTATTATCAAGTCCTACGTTTATTTGAAAATCTAAAGTAACACTTCCTGAACTTTTTGCTATTCCTGTCTCAGCTCTAGTGGCATCACTTCCAACATCTATTTTAAATGCATTAGAACTTACAAGTTCTATTATCTGATGTTCTTTCCCATTAGAGTCTCCAATAGCAGATGCAGGTATTCCACCAACTGCATCTGCCCCATTAGCATTTGTTATTGTAACAAAATCGTTAACATTTGCACCATGAGCGTTAGAATTAACAATAACTTGTGATGCTGTGCCACTAGTGGTATTTGTTGTAAAAGTAACATTAGTTGTTACTGTTGATCTAATCGGTGTAATATCATTAAATGTCTGACCTTCTTCTATGTAGTATTTAAGATGTGTTCCAACACCCATAAAGTCAGAGCCATCAAGAGCAACCCAGTTGTGTAGTCTTCTGGCACTGCCTAGATACTGGTTGGTACTATACTTCTCCCAACCACCAAACTTTTCTGGAAAACCAAACCTAAATCTTACTTTGTCTCCATCAACAAAGCCACCTTCGTTACTGTAAGATGTAATGTCAGATACAATACCAGGTTTAAATTTTAAAGCTGTCATCGGCATTAGAACGCACTCACTGATTTAGTTCCTGTATAAGCGTCTTCATTTACGCTACCACTTCCGTCATTAATCTCTTTTAAAGCAAAAGGTCTACTACTACCATCACTACCAGATATAGTACCAGTTAAACTAAAAGAACCATCTGTTGAATCTCTGTTTACAGTATTCGTAGCACCAGCAGATACTGTTGCACTAAACGGATCACTTCCAGATAAAACACATGATATTGATAAATTGTTCGTAAATATAAATCGTCTACCTGCTGTTGGACCTGTAACACTTACATTTTTAATTTGATTAAAAGCTCCACGACCACCTATTATTCTAACAACGGCTTTACCTGTGTTTGAATCTATAAACATTTCAATATCAAAACTACCTGAATTACCATTATTTACACCAACTAAAGCATCATCCCATTTCATAAAACGATATGTAGCACCTGCATGAGAGTGAGTTGTATTTGTGCTTGGTCGTTTTGAAGTGCCACCATCAAATGTGCTTGTGCCTCCTGTCCCACCAGAAGTTGAAGGACCTGAAATACGACCACTTATTGGTGTACCATCTTCCATAAAAGCATGAGTAAAAGACATTCCAAAATCAGATCTATCTATGTTGTCAAGTCCTACCCCACCAAAAAGAGTTGTAAAACCCGTTGTATAATATGTTTCATTAACTAGACCAGTAGTGTTAGATGAATCTTGTGGTCTTCTAATAGTTGTGTTTCCATCACCAAAACTAACACCACCACCAGATCCAGAAGAAGCACCAGAACCTCTACTATCACTAACTAAAGCAGTATCAAAAGTATGTGTGTCAGTCTGTACAACAACTGTAGAATTATCTGCTTCACTTATTGTAGTTGTTCCAGAGTTACTAGTTGAACTTTGTGATGACGTAAATGTTTTTAGTGTAGATTGTACGTTACCACTTCCTTTTAACTCAAGTGTTGTACTAGAATTTGTTGTCAATGGTGATCCACTAGAGTTAGTAATGTTATTACCATTTGTATCAAGTATTATTTTTTTATGTGCAGAATTATTATCTAAACTTAAATTACCACTAATATTATCTGAAAGTTTAAAAAACTGCACTGGAAGTTTAGTCTTATCACCAGCTTTAGTATTTAAACTACCACTTGAACTAACTTCAGTAAATCCTACGTTTGATATTAATGGTATTGCCATGTATCACCTAAAATTTAATTGATTCTACAAAAGTAAATATACTTCCATTTTGATTTATCGCTATTGCAAAAGACACAGAACTACCAAGACTTACACCTTGTGAATTAGATGGATAACTCAAAGTTAATGTATTAGATGAACTTGTTTTATCCACGATTATGTATTGACCTATCGCTAAACTGCCTATCGCTAAAGTTAAGGCTACGTTATTACTTGATGTATCTACTTTTTGATATATTGATTGAGCAGATCCAGGTGTAAGTGTAGCTGAAGAAGATGTTATGGCACTTGGCACTGTTACAAGATTAGCATTGAAGTATGTAGAAAATGTAGCGGCAGTGGTCTGTCTCATTGTGCCACCATCATTTGTTACAATACCATCACCTGCTGCAACTGCCGTAGTTCCTGCACTTGTGTCTCTACGTCAGTCACTGCTGCACCAGATCCTGCACCATCTGCAAATATAATTTTCTTTGATCCAGCAGGTACAGATACATTACCACCAGATCCTTGTGTAAATGTAGCAGTCTGACTCGTGCCGTTCTGCACTATATAAACTTTGTCTTGATCGTTAGGAGATATAGTTATTGTGTTTGTGCCAGATGGAGACCCACCTAAGACAAGAACTTTAAAACCACCATCTGACAATGTACCATCGCTAGTTGTTAAGGTATGTGTTGTACCAGATAAGGTTATAGATCCGACACCATTTATAGCTCTGTCTATTATATCTAGGTTGTTGTTGGTGGTTGTGCCCCATGTACCAGCTTGTTCACCAGCACCTATCTTTTCAACCCCTAAGTTTGATGTATATGTACTTGCCATGCTTACCTCACTATTTCTGTATATGTCTCTGTGCCACTAGGCGTAATCTCTGTCCATGTTTCTGTGCCACTTGGAGTTATTTCTGTATATGTTTCTGTTGTGGCATCTGTTACAACATCTTCGTATAGTATATCTCCAGATGATGTTTTTGTAAAATTCAAATCTTGAGAAGATATACCTGTAAGTATGGCAATACCATCTGTTGTCTGTGTAAACACGCTACTCATGGTTACATCAGTAAAGTTAACTATTTTTATATCTTCTGTGGTTTGTGTAAAGCTAGAGCTAACTTCTGCGTTTACACTACCAGTTATAAATATACCAGCAGTTGTTTGTGTAAAATTACCACTCAAAGATGAAACGCCTACAAGTGTTCCAGATCCTATGCTAGAGCTTGAGGCAAGAGCGTTCATCTCTGCTGTTGCTAATTGTAATACGCCACCAACATCAGCGATGGCGGCTTCAGCAATGGCAGCATGACCCAACATTAGTCAGCATCCTCTATTGTGTTGCCTTCAGCTACCCATTTTAAATACTCTTGATAGTCTTTATTATCCGTATCTTTTGGAATAAAAGCACCATCTTCTTTTCTTAGAATACAATCTATAGGACCACTCCCTATAGCTTCAGGAAAATTTCCAAGTGATTTATAAGTATATGTCATTTAAAGCTCCGCATCGTAAACTGCTGATGTCATCATATATATAGTTGTACCATCATAATCAGACGCTTGATATGCCTGCCATCGATTTCGACCAGTGCTAAAAGCAGTAGGTGAACCATTATTAACAGTTACCGTTCCTGTAGGAGCAGCTCTCATAGTAACAGGACATCACATGTTGATAATAATACCTCTGGCATAAACCTAGTTCTTCTCCAAATGACCTATGCTCAAATGGTGTGGCTTGTGAGCCTACTTCTAGTTGTATACCTGTAATTTCTATTTCGTTATCAGTTGATGCAAAAATACTTCCTATTCCTACTGCTCTGTTTGCATTTGTTATGGGTTCTAATGATGCACTCATTGTTCCACTTGTAAAGGTAGTACCTGCATGAAGCCAAAGGTTTACACTTAATTCATGTGAATTATCATTGTCAATTTGTGTACTACTTGCAGCAGGAACTGTCATTGTATATCTTGCCCATGATGTTCCAATAGTGTGTAATTTACTCGCACTTTTATTTGTTCCATTTGAAAAATTAATTTCTGATGCTATGGCTCTACTTGCATTTGATTTTGCATAGAATGATAAAGTAAAAGCTCTTGTTGTTGTACTTGTTGCTTTAAGTTGTTGGCAATCAAAACCCTCACCTCTATACTGTATGATTAATGCTTCACCTGCTGCTATAGAGGTATCTGCTGTTGTACAATCAATTTTTAATGCGTTTGAGAAACCTTCTAAATCTGTGACAGCAGATTGTGACATAGTAAATCTACCTGCTGAAGCATCATTTTCAACCATGTAGTATCTATCTAAAGTAAAGTAACCAGAGGCAGCACCTAAACCTGTTTCTGATGTACTTCTTTGTGCTATTTGCATACTACCATTAATTATGATGTTTTTTCTACCAATCTGTGAATTGTCTAGGACTTCACCCATCTTTGCTAATTCTGCTGCTTTGGTCATTCGTTATTCCTTTTGTGCCTCAATAAAAGCTTTATAATTAGTTTTTACTGTATCTGTCCATGCTGCATTTGCTATTGCTTGTACTTCACTAGCTTCTTTGCTTATGTCTGTATCTGTGTGTGTCCACTTACCATCTTCACCTTTTATAGATACAAATGGTCTTACAACATGTCTTTCTCTTGACCTACTAATTTCTTTATCATCTTCTTTGATAACTGTATCTGTTGCAATTTGCACATTCCAACCACCAACTATTTCTATTTTTTCTACTATTATTTCTTTTGTTAATGCCATCTTTTAATTTCCTTTACTCAACATGATAAGTGCAAAAAAAGTCTATTCTTTTGCCACTTGCATTTATACAAGCTAATGTACTATTAGCATTATACAGAAAAAATACATCTGAAGCTTGATTTTCTATATTAACTCTAAGATTCTTACTTACATAATCACTAGTGCTTAAATCTGTAAAACCAACATTTCCACCTCCAAGATAATATCCATTTATACTAGATGCAAAAGGTAAACTTAAATTTAAAGGATTAGTATTGGTATTAGAGCCTACAGTTACAGATGCGTGTAACATAACCAATCTTCCTATTTTTGTATAATTTCCTCTATTGGTTGTAATAGATGCTTGTCCACTAATTTCAGTAAATGAATGTGTACCTTCTTCATAGTCACTAAGATAATTAGCCGAACCACTGCCACCTAAGTATATACCACCTGCACTATAAATATCTCCATCCTCATCTACAGAAAACTTTACTGTATTACTACCAGTAGTTGTTGCTTGTAAAAGTAATTGGTCAGCAGTGGGACTTTCGTGATGAATACGAACAACTGGTGTAGTTAAATTTCCATTTGTTGCAGCAAAAACAGCGACATTATTAGGACTTGTTCCACTTGCTGGTGCTACCTCAACATACAAACCTCTTTCTTGTGCTCCTGCAGCCTCATTTCGTAAAGATAACTTAGCGTAGTTTCCAGCATTATCACCTATTTTAACATTATCTTCACCTGCATCTACCAATAACAAATTGGCTTCACCATTACCCTCAACACGAAAATCTACATCTGCACTATCTTCGTTAAAAACTACACCACCTTTTGCAGATAATGCTCCAGTCAAAGTGGATGCACCTGTAACTCCTAGTGTGCTAGATAATGTAGTAGCACCTGTTACACCAAGTGTGCCTGCCATAGTAATGTTACCATCAAACTGTCCACCATCTGCTTTACTTACAGTGTCTGCGGCACTAAAAGCATCAAAAACTATTATTTCTACGAGGTCATCAACTGACGCTCCTTGAGCTAAAACAATAGCTGTACCACTTGTAGATGTGTAATCGGCATCACCTAACTTTACACCATTTTGATATACATCAACAAAGTTAGAGTCTTTGTAACTTAATGTTGCACCCTCTGATCCTGCACCACTGAAACTTGTTTGCCCAGCGGTGGCAGTGTAAGTGTGCTTTCTTCTAACTCCAAATTGTGGACTGACTCCTATATAGGGCATATTTTAACCTTTCGGATATTTATCTTTTACTGCTTTAATTGTTGTTTTCCAACCGTCTATACCATTGTGATATAAATCATCTAGCTGGTCTACTATAGATGGATATGCTATTGCTCTATCTCTTTGATATTTATTATTTTCATACACAGTTTGTAATTCTTTTTGCTTTGCAAGTATATCTTTTTCAGCTATAGGTGTGGTTTTTAGCCAATCAATTTTCTTTACATTGTTTTCTTTTACAATCACTTCTGCTTTTGGATTTATAGCTAAAATAGAATGTAATATATCATACTCTATACTCATGCTGCGATTTCCATAAGTGTAATTGAAGAAGCTGTGCTGTTATTAGCGGTGCTATAATTATTGTAATAAACTGTGCCACTTCCTTTAACGCAAAAATAAACAGTATATCTATTGTTATTAGTATTGTTTACATCATGTAGAAAATTAAAAGTTGCTGTTCCATCATATGTTCTTTCATCTGAAGCATTTGTATAGCCAGATACTTGATTCCATGTTAGTAACGATGAATACGTTCCGCCCTCTGTTCCATTATAAAGAGCCAGCTCTACGTTTGATGTAGCAGCACTAGCCAATATCCCATTCATTTTCATATCTACTAGAATTTTACTAGTCGCCAGTGTAGGTGTGATATTTGCAAGAACAGAACTTGCAACTAAACTAGTGCTTGAAGTGCTTTCAATAGCAGTATAATGAGCAGTTACAACTTGCAACACACTTCCTGTTGGCAAATTAGAAGTGGTAAACTGATTGGTTACTGTGCCTATACCTGCTCCTATTACTTTTGTTAATGCCATTCGTTACTCCTAGCCAATCTTGTTAGCATCATCTCTTTGTTTGCGTGTCTTATAGTCACTTCTTGCAGTTACAAGTGCAACAAAGTCTGCTTGATTGCTTGGTATAGGGTCTGTGAAGCTACTGTCGTTCATTAACTTTGTAGTCCACTCTGTCTGCATACGCTTCCAACAGTTGTTTATCTTGCCATTGATTGCACCATCAATCCAAGCATCTACACCTGCATTGTCTGATACGTCATTGTATAAATCATTAGACAGAATCTTTTGTTGTAAATCTGTTAATGTTATTGTCTTTGTGTGATTTGCCATTTTTATCTCCTTTATGATTAAGTTGTTTCACTCTTGGCTAACAGACTAAATGTCCGCAAAAAAATGTGTACGAAGCATTATCTTGTATATCAGTTTGTGACGTTCCATCTGGTTGAAGAAATCCTACAGTTGCTGTGTCATTCGCATCCATGTCTGCAAGAACATCTATTTGAAAAGTTATATAGTTTATATCTGAGTGCGTATAATTATAAATTGATATATAATCTTTGTTACTAGTATCAATTCTCAATGAATAATAAGTAGCGGCAGAATCAACTGAATTCACATATACTTGTGCGTGTAAATAATATTTACCTGTAACAGGTGCTGTAAAAGTGTAAGTTGAAGTATTATAATCTGAATTTTGGTCAAATCTTTCACTATCATATTTTACAGTTACTAAAGTTCCATCAGACGCTACATTATTTTGTGGCCCATCAATTCCTCCGACATTAAAAGCAGATTGACTTTGCATTGTTACATGACCATCAGCATCAATCCTCATTCTTTCTAAACCATTTGTGCCAAATCTTAACATTGCATTTTCATAGTTATACAAATAGGCTGCACTATCTCCTTGTACTTTAAGTTCAAGTCCATCGCTTGTTGTGTTACCAGTTGCACTAGTTTTTAAAGACAAAGATGAAGTAGTAGAATTACCATTAATTTGAAGCTCATGGTTTGGAGATGCGTTATTGATACCCACCTTATCATTTGTAGCATCTGCAAATAATGTGTCTGTATCTACAGCTACATTACCTGTAAACGTACCACTTGTTGCAGTCAAAGCACTTGTAGATGGATGGTCAACTGTACCCACTGTCCTAAATAAGTAATACACAAAAATGTTGTTACCAGAGTTACTTGATGGTGCAGCAGTAAATGTAAGTGTAGTTCCATTGCTAACTGCGTATGCTACAGATGGCTCTTGTATAACACCATCTACAGATACAAGTATATCTTCATCAGATCCCACTGCATGGTCTAGTGTAAACGCAGTTGTAGAGCCATCACCAGAAAACTGTGTGGCTGCTTTACTAGCTACAAATCTGTTACCTGCTGTATTACCTAAATAGGGCATTATGTGATCTCCATATAACTCATGGTCACTGATAGTTTATCTGCAACAGAACAATCTATCTTCACTATGTCTCCTACATTTAAAACTATCTTGTTTCCCGCCATAATCTCAACTGATGATCCAACTGGCACTGGTATGTCCTTAACAATATGAGCCGTGGTATTTTGTGTTTGTGATGTTTGTGTTGTTGTACTTACAAGTTGTACTGTGCCAGTAACTTGTGCTGTATGCACATTAGCCAGTGTTAATCCTAATACAATAATTGTGCTACCAGACTGAACTGTATAAAGAGTTTCTGGCGTTCCAGCA
>LULI01000292.1_pt1 | contig 22676 bp, 16 predicted proteins | sample 728191 | NCBI WGS metagenome assembly LULI01 (sample SAMN03860293, study PRJNA289734) | marine metagenome | biome: seawater column; feature: ocean; material: water; isolation source: Red Sea water column Station 169 - depth 50m | place: Saudi Arabia: Red Sea | collected 2011-10-15 | depth 50 m | reverse complement strand
GGGCTACACATTATTAATGAAGGTCACGCAACTTCAGAGGATTTAGATAGAGCAATCGAAGATGGACCAGGTTTAAGATGGTCATTAATGGGAACCTTTCTAACTTTTCATTTAGCTGGAGGAAAAGCTGGTATGAGACACATGTTAGAACAATTTGGACCAGCTTTAAAACTTCCATGGACAAAACTTAAGGCTCCAAAATTATCAAATAAGTTAATTGATAGATTAGTTAAAGGAACGAAAAAACAATCTAAAGGAAAATCAGTTACCAAAATCTCAAATATTAGAGATGAATATTTAGTTGAGCTTCAAAAGCTTAGAAAAAAATACGAAAAAAAATTAAGATAAACTAATCATTTCTTTCTGTGTGACCATCAACAGAAATTACCTGCCCAGAAACTTTGCTTGAGTCGTCAGAAATTAGAAAAGAACACATTTTCCCAATATCCTCCTCTAAAATCCATTGTTTCATTGAGCTCATTGAAACAAAATCTTTTTCAATTACTTTTGTTGAAACTTTAGTAAATTTTGCTTTATCTTTTATAACTCTTTTCATTCTATCTCCCTTAATTGTTCCGGGACACACTGCGTTCACTCTAATGTTAAATTTGCCAAGCTCCATAGCCAAGGTTTTTGTAACTCCAATTATTGCCCATTTACTTGCAGCATAAGGAGACCTAAGAGGAAAACCAAGAATTCCAGCTGTTGATGAAATATTGATTATTGAACCATTTTTAGATTTTTTAAGTACTTTAAAATTTAGCAGTCCATTGTCTAAACTAATAAGTGTTCCGACATTTACACTTTGAATGAGCTCATCATAATGAACTCTTATTGATGTAGTTTCCACATCAACCTCATCTCGAATAGTGAAAGAGACTAATTGACCAGGTTCAAGATTAACAACTTGTGAAGTGTCACCTGTTCTTATTTCCGGACCTTGCGTATCTAACAAAATTCCAACAGGAGTCTCTATTGACTGATTGAGTTTTTTTATACGATCTATTATCTTCTTTGCATTTTTATGATTGGAATGAGACATATTTAATCTAGCTACATTCATACCAGCTTCATGAAGTTTTTTAATACTTGAGAAACTCTCTGTTGAGGGTCCTATGGTGCAAATAATTTTAGTTCTTTTGAATTTCATACTGTAATGCTGAGCATACTACAGAAGAAAAAGAAGAAGACAAAAAAAACAGGCTCCTAAGAGCCTGTTTCTCGTTTTTTATGAAATTAGAAACGGTATCTCATGTCTACTCCCATTACTCTAGGAGGTAGTGCTGTAACAGATTTTCGATAATTTGTTTCATGATCTCCTGTGCTTAAGGCATAGTAATTATCGTTATCAAACAAGTTATCGATGTAAGCTCTCACAGATAGATTTCCGTCTTGACTGAACCAAGAAATATTTAAATTAGTAGTCTCTCTTGAATCAATCCTATCAAGCGGCCTTTGTATACCTGAAGCTGAAAAATCTCCAGTATACGAATGACTTAACAAGTAATACAGTGGACCAAATCTTGTATCTTGTTCATAACTTACTCTAATTGTAGCTTTCTCTTCAGGTATACCCTTCAAAGGACCACCTTTAAGGTTTACTGTATAGTCAGCTGCTTGAGATGGATCAGTAACTTGAGCTGAAATAAATCCTTGAGTAAACGTTCCAAAAACAGGAACTGGATTTATTGGGTCATCCACAGTAAAGACAAAATAGTCTTCCCCGTACTCAGTTTCTGTATAGCTAAAATTACCAGATAAAGTTAGTCTCTCAGTTGCAGCATAATATAGTTCTACTTCAAACCCTTTATTTGTTATGCCATCGGCATTTGATACAAAATTTGCACCTGCACCACGAATTGGATCGAATTGCTGTAATTCGTCTTGATATCCATCGTAATCATACTGATATATTGATGCAAACACCTGAAGGGTTTCATCCAAATGTAAGCCCTTATATCCTATCTCTACAGCTTCAACAGTTTCTTCATCGTAAGAAACAAGTCTTTGATTATCTCCTATAGGAGTTCCAAATTCATCTCTTTGACTATCATATTGTCCAGAAACACCTAGAGCATATCCACCGGATCTGAATCCTGTTGTAACCGAAAAATACCACAAAGTATTGTCGTCGGGTTCATAATCAAGATTAATTCTAAAATTAGTGTCACTCCATTTGTCTTCAGCACCAACTAACCTTGTATAGCTGTAAGGTATACCTTGACCTAACCTTAATGGAGTTGCACAAGAACTCGCAGTTATTTCACAAGTTGGTGTTATAGGATTATTTGGATCTATTGAAAGGGAATAAATAGCTGCAGCAGGAATTAACCCAGCTTGTGCGGCGGCTGTATATTGAGCAACTAATGCTGGATCATAATTATATGAAGCAGCACCCATAGCAACATTAGTAGCAGCTAACGCAGTAACTCCTTGACTACCAATAGTAGCAAAAGGAGCTCCCGTCATTAGATTAAGCACAGGCAAGTATGGTGCCAGTGTACTTGCAAATAATTCAGTGTAACCACCGGCATTTTCAAGAGCACTTTTATCATCCTCTGCGTAACGAACGCCTAAAGTTAAGGCAAATTCGTCATTCATTTGCCATGTACCTTGAGTAAATACAGCATATGCGTCATTTTGAACTTCATTTGTGTGCCTATATACACGTCCTAACGGATCTCCTCCCCATCTTCCAGAAACTGTTCTTCCTAATATTCCACTGGCTTCAGTAACATGAGGAGCAGTAGCCCATGTCCCATAAGGATTAGTTGCGCCAAATAAGCTCATCATAGTCATAGATGGAATATGTGGCAGTCCCGGAAGAGCAAGCTCTATTCCTGTGGCAGCCGCCACAGTTCCCCAGGGCATGTCTAAAACACCGTAATTAGCTGGATTCAGAATATAAGGTGCATTGTTCGCCAAAGAATAGATCTGTCGTCTACTTTCATCCATAAAAAATGCTCCTGAAGTAACTTCAATGTCATCTCCTAACATCCAGTTCAAATTAACCTCATGAGTTGTCATATGAACATCTTCTCTAACAGTTACACGATACATGGAGAATGTATCGTTATTAGTCTCATCCTGATCAATATTGAAGTCATAATTAAAATCAACTTTTCCATACAAGTAGGTTAGAGTCATATCATCGTTTATATCCCAAGTATATTTAGCTTGTTGACCCTCGTGTTCAAATTTTTCTCTATTTGAATTACATGCTGGAGGTCCATAGGGGAAATCTTCGCAATTTTGGTCATAATTGATGTCAACATCATATGTTCCGATGACGGATGGCGCATCAGACCTGCCGAACATAGGGTTGTATCTGTATGGAAAACCTATAATATCTACTCCAGGTCTTCTTGGAGCACCGTATCCAACTACACCAGTAATAGTATTTTCGAACTTTATAGCTCCTGGTGTTGAAGCTGTTACTGGTCTTAGACCATATACTGGATCAGACGTATTTCTAGTTCCTCTATTATCGCCATATCCCTCTGTGATCAAAACTCTATTTCCGATGATTCTGTCAGACAATCTATCATTGGCCCTTACCTGAAAGGACATGTCATCGTTAATATTCCAAAGTAAAGTCAAAGCTATATTTTCATCATCTAGGCTATCAGTATCTGGACCAGTACCTACATTTTTCTGAATACCATCTCTATCAGAAGTCATTGCAATAACCCTGTAAGCTAAGGAATCAGTTATCGGGGCAGAACTCATAAGGTAATATTGTTCAGTTCCATAATCTCCAAGAACTGCTCTTACTTCACCTTCTGCTTCAAAAGTAGGCTTCTTCGTAATGTAGTTGATGGCTCCACCAATTGAGTTACGTCCGTATAAAGTACCTTGAGGTCCACGAAGAACCTCAATACGCTCTACATCGTAAAGATAGCTTTCACCAGCGGCAATACCAAAGTCAGGGGAATAAATACCATTGTAATAAGTAGCAACACCTGGGTCGCCACCAAGCGCCCTGAAGTTCCTACCTACACCTCTAATTCTTACATCATACGCATCCCTTGTTGTAGCAGGCAATTGATCCATTAGATCATTAGCTCCCTGCATACCTAAGTCTTCAATTAGTGATGAATCAAAGGCTGTTATTGACATAGAAGTATCAGAAACAGTTGAAGTCCTTTTTTCAGCTGTGACAGTTATTTCTTCTATGCCGCCGCGGTCTACTTCTTCCTCGTCAGAAAATAACGAGAAAGGTAAAATTGAAAGTGAAAGTGCGATTAACGAATAGATAATCTTTTGCATGGCATCCTCCCCAAAAGAGCAGATTTATCTGCTTAATTCCTTTTAAACAAGTCTTAACGACTCCCCTAATAGTCACATTAGCATAATTTGATTTTATTTTGCAACAAAAAAAACAGGCCTAAAAGGCCTGTTTTTTTCTTCAGAAAATTAGAATTTATATCTTAAATCTACTCCCATTGTTCTAGGACTTAATGCACTTACAGTTTTTCTGAAGTTCTGTTCTGCACTATCTGCTGATAACGCATAATACATATCATTGTCCATAAGATTATCGATATAAGCTCTCACATTTACGCTTCCATCTTCGCTGTACCAAGATGCACTGATATTTGTGATTTCTCGCGACTCAATCCTGTCTAAATCCCTCTGCACTCCAGATGCTGAAAACGCACCAGTGTAAGAATGAGTAGCAAAGAGCCAAATCGGTCCCCAACGCGAATCCATTTCATAAGTAATATTCAAAGTTAACTTATCTTCAGGAATACCTTTTAGAGGTCCGCCTTTTAAATTAACAGTGTAGTCAGTTACAAATGCTGGATTATCATCCTCGCACGAAACATACCCTTGGGTACATTGCCCGAAAACAGCTACAGGATTTGTTGGATCATCAACAGTAAGTACAAAATAATCTTCCCCATATTCGGTCTTGGTGTAACTATAATTACCGGCAATGTTCAATCGATCATTTGCTTGATATTGCATTTCAATTTCAAAACCTTCATTGGTGATTCCGTTTGCATTAGAAACGAAATTTGCTCCAGCCCCTCTTATAGGATCGAACTGTTCTAACTCGTCTTGATATCCATCGTATTCATACTGATAAATCGAAGCAAAGATTTGAAGTGTATCGTCAAGATGGAGACCTTTATAGCCAATTTCAAATGCTTCAACTGTCTCTTCATCATAACTAACCAGAACCGATCCTGTACCATTAGGTACACCATTTTCGTCTCTGGCATCATCCCTTTGTCCTGAAATTCCTAGGGCATATCCACCTGCTCTAAATCCGGTAGTGAAAGAAAAATACCAAAGTTGATTATCATTAGGTTCATAATCAAGATTGATCCTGACATTTGTATCATCCCATGAATCCTCACCTGCTATGCTGCTAGTGTATGAATAAGGAATACCCTGTCCTACTCTAAGTGGAGTAGCACAAGTAGCTGAAGCAGTAATTTCGCAATTTGGAGTTATTGGCTGAGCTGGGTCTATAGAACCAGGGTATATAGCTGCTGCAGGCAATAAGCCTGCACCAGCTAAAGCAGTTAACTGAGTTAGAGTAGCTGGATTGTAATTCCAAGTTGCATTACCCATAGCGACATTCGTATGTGCTTCAGTAGTGGAGTCAGCTCCTATAGGTATAAAAGGATTTCCTGCAAGTAGATTTGCATAAGGGAGATATGCACCAACAGGTCCAGCAAATAGTTCAGCGTAACCTCCTCTAGCTTCTAAGGCTTCTTTTTCATCCTCAGCATATCTTGCACCTAAAGTTAATGCCCAAGTATCATTTATTTGCCATGTACCTTGTGTGAAATATGCAATAGCATCTGTTTGATTTTCGTTCTGATGGTTATAAACAGAACCTAAAGGATCTCCTTGCCATCTTCCAGTAATCGTTGATCCCAAAGGAGCAGAGCCGACTTTTACATGCGGAGTCAGTGCATCACTTGGCCAACCAAGAATTCCCATTATTGATGCAGGAACACCAATGAAAGCTAAACTAGCATCTAATAAACCGTAATTAGCAGCCTGAGTAATGTAAGGAACATTATTACTTAGAGTATAATTCTGCTGCCTGTTCTCATCCATTATAAAGACACCAGAAGTCATTTCTATGTCATCGCCGATCATCCAGTTTACATTTATCTCATGAGTAGTCATATGAACATCTTCTAAAACCGTTGTTCTATATTGTGAGAAGTCTGAATTAATATTATCTAGATCAATGTTAAACGTGTAATTGAAATCTACTTTACCGAATAGATAAGTGATTGTTGTTCTGTCATTTAAATCCCATGAGTACTTAGACTGAATACCTTCCTGTTCAAACATTACATGATTTGCAGCACAACCTGGAGGGCCATAAGGAAAATCATTACAGTTTTGATCATTATTTACGTTAACATCGTATGTCCCTATTACATCTGGACCGGTTGAACCGTAAGCTGGGTTAAATCTCCAAGGAAAACCTGAAGCATCTACACCGGGCCTTAATGGAGCTCCATAACCCACCTGACCTGTTATTGGGTTAGTAAAAGCTACTGCTCCGGGTGTGCTAGCTGTTGCACCCCTTAATCCATATACCGCATCAGTAGTATTTCTTTTTCCTCTATTAGGCCCATAACCCTCTTTAAGAAGCACATTGTTGTTAATAACTCTATCTGACAATCTATCATTAGCTCTTATTTGCAAAGACATATCATCATTAATGTTCCAGAGTACAGTAAAAGTTAAATTTTCGTCATCAAGTGAGTTTGTATCTGGACCAGGCCCTATACTTTTTTGAACTCCATCTCTTTCTACTGTTATAGCTGTTAATCTGTAGGCAATATCTTCAGTTATTGGTGCGGAAGACATTAAAAAATATTGTTCTAGTCCATAGTCTCCCAATACAGTTCTTATTTCACCTTCTGCTTCAAAAGCAGGTTTTTTAGTAATGTAGTTGATAGCTCCACCTATGGAATTACGTCCATATAAAGTACCCTGAGGGCCCCTTAAAACTTCGATCCTTTCAACATCATATAAATAGTTTTCAGAGGCTGCTATACCAAAATCAGGGGAATATATTCCGTTATAGTAGGTAGCAACTCCTGGATCACCACCCAATGCTCTAAAGTTTCTTCCAACCCCACGAATCCTGACATCATACGCATCACGAGTTGTAGCTGGCAGTTGATCCATAAGATCATCTGCACCTTGCATACCCAGATCTTCAAGTAATGAAGAATCAAATGCAGTTATTGACATTGAAGTATCAGAGACTGTTGATGTTCTTTTCTCTGCAGTTACGGTAATTTCTTCTATTCCACCTCTGTCCACATCTTCATCGTCTGAAAATAAATTTGCAGAGAGAATTAGAAGAGAACCTAAAAGAAGTACTAAGGATCTATTTTTCATGTTTTTCCCCTAAAAAATAGTTTTTTTATCCTCAAAAAACTATTTCACAAACACTATGAAATCCTTTTCCACTTCTTACTATGCCCTTTTAAAGGTCATAGTGCAATTTTTTTGATGCTTTTTTATATGACTTTTTAGGTGTTATTGAGAGTTAAATTTAACCCTTAGGAGTTTCCAGCTCGCCCTTTTTCATTAGATAAGCAATCGCAACTGACATCATTACAAAATTTAAAATTGTTACGCCCCATATTTTAAATTGCACCCAAGCCTCTAGTGACATGAAATATATGAAATATAAGTTTACAAAACCAACAAAAATAAGGAAAAAACCCGCAAAGTTTGTCACATTTGATTTAGCAGACGAGAATGTGGCATCAGACTGTGGACCTAATTGTGATAGAAGCATATTGAGTAAAATCGGACCTCTATAAAAATTAGAAATGACAAGAATTAAACCGAAAAGCCAATGTACTATTGAAAATTTCCACTGTAAAAAAATAGGATCTCGAAGAGCTATCGTGATAATACCCAGAGGCATCAACAGACACCACGATATAAACAAAGGTTTTGAAACCTTAGAATGAGCAAGCTTTTCCAAGATAACTTGAATTGTAACGAGTCCCATAATTACATAAGACAAATAAAAAAAGTCTCTAGTTATCCCCCACGTTAAGGCAAAGGCAATTAACAACAATAAGGGGTTATTAAAAAATTTGCTTAATTTTTTCATTCTTAACTTATTTTAAATGAGGTTTCAGACTGTTAAAAACAATTTCTGCAATTAAAGGTTGAGCATCCTTATTAGGATGAATTCCATCAGACAACATAAGTTCTTTTTTTAGTGCAATATCATTCAACATAAAAGGTAACAAAATTACCTCTTTTTCTTTGGATAAAGTCGGATAAATAGATTCAAACTGAGTCTGATACCTCTTTCCATAGTTTGGTAATATTCTAATTTGCATCAAAAAGACATCAATGCCTCGTTCTTTTGAAGCTTCTATCATCTTATTAAGATTTTCATATATTTTTTTAGGAGGATAACCTCTCAATGCATCATTACCACCCAGTTCAAGTAGTAAAAATGTTGGTTTTAGTTCATCTAATATTCTAGAGATTCTAGTTAACCCACCTCCTGTTGTTTCACCAGAAACACTTCTGTTATAGACGCTAATTTCAAAACCTTTATCTGATAGTAAAGTTTTAAGAGATTCTGACCACTGGCTCTCTTTTTCCATTCCATATCCAGCACTGATACTATCTCCGTAGATCAATATTGAATTATTTTCTTCAGAGCTCGTAGTTGAAGCAATTAGAATAAATATAAATAAACTTAAGGCTTTCATTATTTAAGAGTAAAAATCAAAATTTGCATTATAGTCAAAGAATTAGATTTATTCTGATTCTTAGAGGTGTTATAGTTGGGTAATACACCTATTAAAACATAAAAATGATCCTTGAAGTAAACAAGTTAAGGAAAGAAGTCTTTTCTGGAGAAAGTAAATTAGTCATACTGGATGATGTGAGTTTTGATCTTCTTGAAGGTCAGTCTTTGGCAATAACTGGACCATCTGGATCCGGAAAATCAACATTACTTGGTCTTCTAGCTGGCCTTGATACCGCCACCAGTGGTGAAATTTACCTTAATAAAGAGGCTTTACATGAATTAGATGAAGAGCAAAGAGCACTTTTAAGAAAGGAAAAAGTTGGTTTTGTTTTCCAATCATTCGAACTCCTCCCAAGCCTTACCGCTTTAGAGAATGTTATGTTACCTTCTGAGTTAAAAGATGAAGATGAACCAGAAGAAAGAGCAAAATATTTCTTGGATAGAGTTGGGTTAAATGAAAGAGAACATCACTATCCAAATCAATTATCCGGTGGAGAGCAGCAAAGAGTTGCTATCGCAAGAGCATTTGCTTGCTCTGCAAAGATATTATTTGCTGATGAACCGACCGGTAACCTAGATCCAAAGAATGGAGAAATGATTTCAGACCTTCTTTTTGAAGTTAATTCAGAAACTGACAATGCATTAGTTGTTGTGACGCATGATCATGATCTAGCAGATAGATGTGATAAAAAGATTAATCTTAAATTAGGAAAAATAGTTGAATAATGTTGTTTAACCTCTCGTTTAAAATATTTTTAAGAGAGCTTAGATCAGGTTATTTGACTTCTATACTTGTTTCTTTGGTACTAGCCATAACAATTGTTTCTGGAATATCACTTTTTACAGATAGGTTGGAAAAAGCCTTGAGTGCTGAAACGGAAGAATTCCTTGGTGGAAACCTTAAATTTGAGTCAAATCAAAATACCGTTAAAAGTAAATTACAAACACAAGTTTTCCAAGATATAGATTTTATGGAGATGGTTCTGTTTGCTTCAGTCATCTTTTCTAAAGAAGACATGCAGCTAAGCTCCGTAAAGGCTGTTGATAATGCCTATCCACTTATTGGAGAGTTGGAACTTCAAAATAAATCCGGAAAATTCTTAACTAAACAAAGTCCTGAATTAGGAACGGTTTGGATGGATGAAAGACTGCAAAATTTATTGAATTTATCTTACGGAGATAAAATCTTTCTCGGTGATTCAGAGTTTATTTTTGCGGCTACAATTCTGTATGAACCAGATAGAGCATCAGGTAACTTTGCGTTCGCCCCCAAAACTATCATGAATTTTAAGGATGTAGATTCTACAAATATCATCCAGCCAGGTAGTAGAGTTGAATACAATTATCTATTTAAAGGGCCTGAAGACGAAATAGAAAATGTCAGAAATTATCTTGAGACTATTAAAGAAAATGGAGACGACATAGAGGTGCTAAGTGAAGATTCTAGCTCTCTTGGAAGAACTATTGATAGGTCAGAAAATTTCTTTCTCTTAGGGGGCTTAATAGCTGTTCTGTTATCAGCTTGTACTGTTGGAATTGCGTCTCAAAGATTTACTAGAAGACATGTAAGTTATGTTGCTATATTGAAGACGCTTGGAATGAAAACTACACAAATTAGGACAATGTATTTCCTTTTATTCCTATTCATGACTTTCCTTACATTATTATTTGGTCTAATACTCGGATGGACTCTACAGTCCCAATTTATAAACTTGATGTCATCTTATTTTCCTACTGAATTACCTCCTCCAGGTTACTATCCAATACTTATAACTTGCTTAACTGTTTTGATATGCCAATTTGGTTTCATTTATCCTCACATAATAAAACTCATAACTATATCTCCAATGAGAGTATTGAAAGATGATATATCCTTTGACTATGGGTTCATTCCAGTTTTTCTAATGGGACTGGCTGCTTTCCTTCTTCTTCTCTACCTTTATACAAATCAATTAACTTTATCATTAATAATCTTTTTCGGTGTCATCGGCTTTTCAGCGATAGGTATTGGATCCATATATTTGCTGCTTGGAAAAAATAAAAAAGGTTTAGGCGCTTCTGGCCCTATATTGCTAGCTCTATCTGAACTTAGGCGAAGAAAATTTGGTAATTCTTTCCAAATATTTGCCTTTACGATTGCTATAGGTTTAACACTGATAACGTTTTCTGCAAGTAAAAACCTTCTGGGATCTTGGCAAACTTCTATTCCTGAAGACTCACCCAATAATTTTGCTATTAACATAACTCCTGAGGATAAAGAAAATATGCAATCTTTTTTGCAGGAGAATAATATTCAATCTAAACCTTTCTATCCCGTCACCAATGCAACTATTTTTAAAAAAGAGGAGCAAAACGAAGAAGACAAAATAGATAGAAATTTTAATATTACTTGGATTGAAGAACTTCCTGAACAAAATGACATACTGAAGGGAGAATGGTTTGATAAAAATTTAAATAATGGTATTTCTATTTCTGATGATATCTCTGATAGATATGAGTTAGAAATAGGAGATGAAGTATTCATTAAAGTAGGTGAAGAAATAATTAAGTCCTACGTTCAAAGTACTAGGACGGTCAATTGGGATAATTTTTCCCCAAATTTTTTCATTATTGGTCATCCTTCTCTTTTTAAAGATATCTCCTCTACTTATATAACTTCTTTTTATATTCCATCTGATAAACAATATCTCGCTGCTGACCTTATGAGGGAATTCAGAACTGTTTCGGTATTTTCAATAGAGGAATTAATAGAACAAGTCAAAGAAATAATTGAGCAGGTTACTCAAGCATTAAATTCTATTTTATTGCTTACATCACTTAGTGCCCTCTTCTTAGCATTCTCAGCGTTACAAGATGGCTTCAGTGTCAGGAAGCATCAGTCAGCAGTACTTAGAACTTTAGGAGCATCAAATATTCTGATTAAACAATCAACTTTATTTGAGTTTACCCTATTAGGTTTAATTTCAGGAACACTTGGAGCTTTAGTTGCGTATGCCGGAATCTATTTCATAGAAACAAAAGTATTCGAAACAACTGCAAGCTTCTATCCGGAAATATCAATAATGGGGCCTCTGATAGGAATTATTGTTGTTTCATCTCTTTGTTACTACCTAATAAGCGGCATCGCAAAACAATCTCCAAAAAAATTATTAATGCATTAGCTATAAAAAAGCCTGCATAAAGCAGGCCTTTTTAACTCATTTCAGCCTATTTAGTAAGCACCAAACTTCTTAGTAAACGAAATGCCTCCCATTCGTGGAAGTGTTGGAACAACAGATACTAAGAAACCTTGGGTTTCGTCATCAGTTGACATATTTCTTACACCAATTTTATCCATTACATTGTTTACAAAAAACATAACTTCTAAATCACCTTCATTATTAGTCCATGTAGCTTTCATATCTACACGGCTAAAGGCAGGTGAAATGTGATAAGGCATCGCTGCGTCTGACCAAATGATTTCATCAGTCCATGAAACACCTACCAAGTAATCTATAGAACCATCATTTAATTCTTGAGTATAGTTGGAATAAACTGAAAGTTTATTTTCAGGAATTCTTTCCATTTTTACTCCATTAATTGGTCTCTCTCGTTCTTTAATTGAGTAGAGAGAACTAGGTGCATCAGGATTGTTAACCTCAATGACACCTCTATTGCCAAATGCATCGACTATTTCCTCTGAGAATCTAGCATCTGTATAACTATAGTTACCACCGATAATCCAGTTAGGTTGTGGCATATATATAGCTTCCAGCTCAAACCCCTTAGTCTCAGCTTCAGGATAACCAACAACAGATGTACTCACTCCGCCCAAAAAGCTTTGTGACTCAAATTGACCATGTATATTTTCATAAACATATTGATAAGTCGAAGCATTAATTTGCAAAGTATTGTCCATGTAAGATCCTTTATGACCTAATTCATAGGAGGTTACTTCTTCTGAATCATAGGAAGGGAAAGCTGAGAAATAACCCAAATTAAATCCTCCAGCTCTGTGACCTGTTGTCACAGATAGATACCATAAAGCATTATCCGTAGGGGAGTAATCAACATTCACCCTATAGTTAGATTCTTCGAATTCCCTTTCCATAGATCTATAAAATGATCTTGAATAAGGAACACCTTTAAATCTTATTATTCCATTTCCTGTAGGTGTACCATCAGCATTTAATGCGCCGGTAGAAACGTTAAAGGCAAGCAGATTCGCCGCAGTTAAATCTGCTTCGTTGTATTGAACAAAGAACAGCATTTTCTCCATCCCAAGGACCAGAAATAATACATACTTGGGTCAAGGCTGGATCAGCAAAGTCAGGTACTGGTGCGGCTCCTAAAAGGCTGGCAATTCCACAGCCCGTATCTCTAGCAGTATATGGTCCAGCAGTTGTGGGGAATGCAGGTACGGTTGGATTGGCTCCACCATAAGCTGCTATTGCTGTGAGCATTTGAACTTGCCTTGAAGCATCTGCAGGGACTGAAGAACCGTAATCAGCCGGCTGAGAATAACGTGCATCACCATTTGGATTGAAAAAATCTAAGTCTTGATCAATCTCCTCATGATACTCGAACAAACCACCAACAAAACTCCAATCATCAGTTATATCCCAAAAGAATTGTATTTCATGCTGATAATTCTCATTTTCTTGCATAGCATGAAATTGCTCATCATAAAGTGGGTTTCCTGTTCTATCATCATCCGTAATTCTGGTATACAGATAATCAGTATAAGAACCAATGTATTTTATACTTAAATCATCTCTAGCATCCCACGTATAATTAATAGTTCCAGCTTGATGATCAAAATACTCATCATTAAAGCCATTTGTAGATGTTACAAGATCATCTCCATCTAATGAGGGAATACTTTTTCCATCACCGAGCATTGTTGCTGCCAGTATGTCGGCATCATAACCAAAAGCAAAGTTTGGACTAACACCGGTGCCTGCAAATGTTGCAGGGTCAACACCCGGAACAAGGAACTGGCCAAATCTCTGGATACCTTTATGATTAAATTCAAAAATCTGATACCCGGGAGTAGCACAATTGGCAACTGTTCTATCCGCTAGGCTCGAACATGGTATATTTGGATCAACTGGCCTATACCCATGCACCATAAGATCATTTCTTCTTAGGTTTCCTCCATACTCACTAGTCGTTAGTAGTCCTGCACCTTGTGCTGAACTAATAATTCTTCCATAACTTCTTTCATTTCCTCTTATATCAAAAGTATGGTTATCATTTTCCCAACGTAATGCAAGAGTGTAGTTTTCATCTTCATAACTATCAAGATCCTCACCGGCCCCAAGATCTTTAATAACACCATCTCTACTTCTGTTTACTACTATGAGTCTCGCACTTAAGTTATCAGTCAAGCCTCCATTTATAAATCCATATCCTTCAGCCATGCCATAACTTCCAACTAAAGTCCTTACTTCTGCTGAAAAATCCTGTGACGGCTTGGATGTGATGAAGTTTACTGCACCTCCAATACTGTTCCTTCCATAAAGAGTTCCCTGAGGTCCTCTTAGAATCTCTATTCTTTCTATGTCATAAAGTCCGTTATCTGTAGATGCAATACCAAAATCAACAGAATATGCTCCATCAACATATGTTCCAACACCAGGATCTCCCCCCAATGCCCTAAACATCCTTCCGATACCCCGAATAGAAATATCATATGGCTGAATAGTTGTTGCAGGAATATAGTTCTGAAGATCTTCCTGATTTCTTAAATTCAATGCTTCAATTAAAGTTGAATCAAAAGCAGTTATAGAAATAGCAGTATCTTGAATTGAAGATGCTTGCCTCTCAGCGGTTACGATTACTTCTTCTATGCCCCCTCTTTCTTCATCATCTGATAAAGCAAGAAATGGCATTAAAGTAAAAGATATAAAAAAGATTATCTTTTTCATGAAACCCTCCCCAAAGTTTCATCAGAAGACCTATCCTTTTGTCAGACTGAATATGTTTCTAGTACAAAAATTTCCTTTTTTTGAAATATATAAATATCAAAATACCCCTAATTAGATATTCAATCAAGAAAAATCTAATAGAAATAATATGCCATAAAAAAGGCAAATAGGTTATTTATTCCATGAAGCATTATCGGCAGGCTTAACGACTTATAGGCCATCCTTATGTAACCGAGAAAAATACCAAAAATAAATAATACGATTAAGATAAGAGGTTCATATTGAAAATGGATTACAGTCCATAAAAGGCTGCTAAGGGTAACAGCGCCCCATGGACCTATTCTTGTTCGGCTTAGCTGAGAATACAAAAAGCCTCTAAAAATAAATTCCTCTGCTATGGGAGCAATAATGACAACTGAGATGAGACCTAAGATTAAAGGTTCAGACAACATAAATTCTAAAAATCCCATGGGCATCTCAATGCCAAGGATCCACATATAGATTTCTTCTAATAAAATAAAGGCAGCTAAAAAGAGCGTTCCGAAAAATAAATCTTTTTTATTTAGATTCAAAGAACCTAGATCACTAAAAGGTATTTGCCTAATTCTCATTCTCCAGAGTACAAATGCTAGCAAGGTTGTCATTGAGAAAATTGAAACTAAATTATCTGCAATTGGGTGCATGTTGATCAATCCCAGGTAATTCATATCAACCTCTACTGGATTCTGATAAACCCACTCTCCAAGAAATCCTATGAGTATGGCAAAAGGAATTGGAATCAAGTTAAAGGATAGGAAAATAAAAAGTACTGCCCACCACCCGCTAAAGTATTTAGTTGTGTTTATATCCGTCATCAATCAATAGTACGACAAAACAAATTTTAAAAGAAGATAGAAATCTTTTTTAAGTCATTTAGGTAAAATTTAAATATACTTAATGAATAAGAGAGTTTTACCTTTATTTCAATGAATACTATTAAAACCAACCAAAAATCTAAAGCTTTGGTAACAGGTTTCTCCTCTGGAATTGGTCTCGCGTATTCGAAATATTTGGCGTTAAATAATTGGCAACTTGAGCTCGTAGCACAAAATCCAAAAAAATCTGAGATGGCTTTTAATGCAATTAAAAATAAGGACTCTACCTATCATCTTGCAGATCTATCGAAGCCTGAGGGAGTGCAAGAAATTACAAACAAAGTGAAAGATCCTGATTTAATAATTGCTAACGCAGGCATCACTATGTTTGGTGAAGCAGGGAGTATCGATAAAGGAGCTAGAAAAGATCTATTTTATCTCCTGTGCAATGGTGTGATTGATTTAATAGAAGCCTATGTTCCAAGTATGGTTAAAAAGGGTAAAGGAAGAATTGTGATCATATCAAGTATAGGAGCAATAACACCTATGCCTAAGTCTTCAATCTATGCATCTGCTAAATCTGCAATATATTCATATGGTCAATCCCTATCCCAAGAACTTTCTTCTAAAAATATATCTATCACCGTGAGTTTGCCAGGGTATGTAAAAACTGAAGCTCATTCCAGAGCAGGCTTAGATCATCTTAGAGAAAAAATACCATCATGGATGTGGATAGATGCCGAAAAAGTAGTATCAGAAACTGAAGAAGCTTCTCTAAAAAGAAAATCAACCGTAATACCAGGTAAAGTCTATAAGCTTGTTAGACCATTCCTCGGAATGTCATTATCAACAAGCATTTGGAATAAAATTACAAAAAGGAATAAGAAATAAATATGAAATGTAAGTTTTTATTAATTATCTATTTATTTATACCTTTTCATATTTTTTGTTCAGAGGATGAAAATTTAAACCTAAATATATTGGTTTATAACACCCACGGACTACCTGAGATATTTATTGATGATAATCCCAAAATGCGCTTTCCCATTATCGGAGAAAAAACACGAGATTTTAATATCTCTTTATTACAAGAAGACTATTCACATCATGAAGAATTATCTTCTGGACTCGGCACCGAAAGCATAGCTCATAGAGGTGGAATGGGAACTTTTCTTTGTCCGTTTTGTACTGGCTCAGGTCTAACTTCCATATTCAATTTACCTGATGGCTGGTTAATTGAAGTTGAGAATGAAACCTATGAGGATTGTTCTGGTTGGTTAAGAGGAGCAAATGACTGTTTTGCTTATAAAGGATTCCAGATAATCAAAATTACTACTCCAAATGAGAAAGATTTTTATATTATCAATACTCATATGGATGCGGGCAGAAGAGACTCAGACAGATATGCGAGAGAGAAACAATTAGAAAATATTATCTCAGCTGTTAATGAGAAAAAAGACCTAAAAGCTTTGATAGTTGCGGGCGATCTAAATCTAAATTCCAAAGATCCAGGAGATATGGAACTGTTAAAACAGTTTAAGAATGAATTATCCTTAATGGATACTTTTGAAGATACTCAAATTGATGCAAGATGGTCCATCTTGGACTATATCCTCATAAAACAAGGAGAAGATGTGAGGTTTAAGATAAATTCAGTTGGAGAAGATAGATCGTTTTTTACAGAAGAAGGTCCTTTGAGCGATCATCCAGCCCTTTTTATAGAATTAAATATCTATTGATTGGTGGAGCTAGGCGGGATCGAACCGCCGACCTCAACACTGCCAGTGTTGCGCTCTCCCAGCTGAGCTATAGCCCCAAATTACAACATTCACTGTCACTGTTGAAAATGATACTATAACTACTTATTTTTTTTTGATAAAAATTTTACTATGCAACGACACTTAATAGCTCTTTCTATATTCTTTAGCCTCGCCTTACCCCAATACATATACTCCGATACTTCAAAAAATGCAGAGATTTTCGGATCTCTGCCTGATATTTATGAAGTGAGAATTTCTCCAAACGGAAGATATATCGCTGTCCAACAAAAAACTGAAGAGACAGTAATCGTCAAAATACTTGATCTAGACTCTTCTCAGCTAGTCAACGTACATGATTTTGGAAAAAAAGGACGTATAAGCGACTTCTTTTGGGCAACAGATAATAGAATTGTATTCTCAGTCACGAGACCAGATTCAAGGAGTACTGCAGAATTCAATATTGGACAATTAGTCGCTGCAGATTTAGATGGAAGAAATACCAAATTAATAGCAGGATACGGTTCTGCACCTGACCATCTTCAGGGTGTCAGAAACAGAGCAAAATCAAATCCGGAGAGGCCGGCTAGCATAGTTCATAGATTGCCCGATGATGATGATCATATTCTTGTTAACTTTTTCGATAATGCTGGTTTTAATGATTTAGCAAAACTCAACATCATTTCAGGAAAAGTAACATTTATTACTCGTTCTCCAGTCATATACCCCACATGGGTATTTAACAATAAAGGTGATTTAATGGGAGTTTGGACTTCAAATCTAGAAAATACATCTGAGATTTATCTTTATAAACCTAATTTACCTTCTGGGTCCCTCTCAAGTAGAGAATGCGGTTCTGAAAATAATTGTTATATACCACCAATCAGAGAAGACAATAAGATGCCTGGATGGGTATTCTACAAAGATTTCGAATTCCCAAAAAATGCGTCGATCGAAGGTTTCAGTCCAAATGGGAAGATGATGGTGACTGAATATATGGATCAAGATACTACAGGTTTATATGAGTATGATCTTAAAAAGAATACATATGAACTAATTTACAGGCATCCAAGAGTTGACATAACAGGCGTAGCTTCAAGTATTGATGATGGTCCATATGGAATTAGGATAGATGACGGAAAACCTGAATATCTGTATTTATCGGAACCTAACCGCCTAAAAGATCTACATATAAAGTTTTTCAATGCATTCCCTGGAAGCAAGACTATGTTAACGTCAAGATCAACTGATTACTCCCGTGCAGTTGGTTATGTGTCTGCAGATAATAATCCTGGAATTTATGTCTAAACCTTCTTACGATTCTCTTTCAAAAATGGAAGTTTATGACTTTAAAAATAAGCATGGAGATTTAATCCAGTCATATTTCACCAAGGCAGTTGGGAAAAAAGATGCACCTACTATAATTATGCCTCATGGAGGGCCTTGGGCTCGAGACATGTGGGGTTTTGATCCCGAAGTGCAATTTCTTGCTGCAGAAGGATTTAATGTAATACAAAATAATATTCGAGGATCCAGCGGATATGGACTTAAACATATGAAAGAAGTCTACGGGAATTTTGATACAGTTCTCGAAGATATGTTTGATTCTTTAGAATTTTTTGATGAGAAAGGACTTATTGATAAATCAAATGTTTGTATTTATGGTGGCAGCTATGGTGGTTATGCATCTACTCAAGCTCCAATGATGAGACCAGATCTGTTTAAATGTGCCGTAAGTGAAGCTGGACTCTATGATATAAATGCTCAGTATAAGAGTGGTGACATAAGATGGGCCAGAGGAGGAAAGAAATTTCTGCAAGCAACGTTTGGTGATGGCAATGAAGCTAAAAAACAATCTCCAGTTAATTATGTTGAAAAATTGAAGATCCCTTTCATGATAATTCACGGCGGGAAAGATATCAGGACACCATATAAAGAAGCAGTTACTTTCATGAAAGAGCTCGATAAAAGAGGCATCACTTATGAAAAAATGATTGTTGAAAAAGAAGGTCATGGCTTTTCTGAAGAAGAAAATAGAATTGAAAAACTTAAACGTATAAGTGCCTTTTTTAATAAGTACTTAGCTACTTAATATCTCTAACTTCATTAATATTCTTTATTAATAATGATTGATGCACCGTTATGTAAAATTGATGGTATAAACTGTCCTGATGGTAGCGCTTACTATTTCCCTTTAGACAATGAGAACAAATTAAGAGTTGCCTTTTGGAACCTTGATAGCAACAAAGGCACGATTATTCTTCAATCCGGTAGGACAGAATTTATAGAAAAGTATTATGAAGTGGTTTGTGAATTCATTGAGAGAGACTTTTGTGTTGCCATGATGGATTGGAGAGGACAGGGTCTTTCTACCAGACAGGCAAGTAATAAAAAAATTGGTCATATTGATAAATTTGAGACTTATGACCTAGACTTGATTAAAGTTATTAATGAGTGTTTTTCTTTAAAGTGCCCACAACCTTTAATAGGTTTTGGACATTCAATGGGTGGTTGTCTTATGACTTCTTACTTTATTTCTTCTGAAAATATATTAAGTAAATGCATACTCTGCGCTCCAATGGTTTCTGTCAGAGCAAATGCTGTTTCGAGAAGGATAGTAAGTTTATTGGGAATTTTCGAAAATTTCGGTTTAAGTGCGTTTCCAATGCAGAAACCTTCTTGGGATGATGACTCAGGATGGCAAGAAGAGCCTTTTCTAGAGAATGCTCTCACAACAGATGAAGAAAGATTTAGTAGGACTTTTAAATTTCTTAGACAGTTTCCTGATTTAGGCATTAGAGGAATAACTATAGGCTGGCTGAAGCATGCCCTGAAAAGGACTAATGATTTTAAATCAATAGATTGGTCCTCTGCAATTAACAGACCTCTCCTGCTTCTAGATGCCACTAATGATAAATTAGTAAATAGCTCAGTGAATAAGGAATTATTAGGTCAGTCTGATTTAACGACTATTGTTTCTTTAGAATCTCAGCATGAGATTATGATGGAAAAGGATGAGATACGTAAAAAGGCCTGGGAAGCTATTGATCAGTTTTTAAGTTCTTAATTTTAATTAAGAAACTTTCTAATCTTCTTATAGTAATTTCTTTTTCGAGTATCTCACATACCAGGTCTATTGAAGGAGAGTTTACTGTTGCGGTGAGAGCTAGCCTAAGAGGTAAGCCAATCTTTCCAAAGCCTATTTCAAGATCAAGAGCTACTCTATCGATAACTTCTTTTATATGAGCTTGTTCCCAAATCTGAAGTGCCTCTAATTGCTCTTTTAAAAGAGATAAATGATCAAATGTGTTCTCTTTACAATGCTTTAATAGCAGTGACTGCTCGTAATCTTCTGGATCCTTGAAGAAATAGTCAGCATTTGTAGAGAATTCATTTAATGTTGAACATCTATCTCTAATTGTTTCCAAGACAGTTTTAGAATACTCACTTCCATCAAAATCCTTCGGCGGTACAACTTTCATCAATTGATCTAAGCTCATTTGATCCAAATAATATTTGTTAAACCAAAGTAATTTATCCATTGAGAAAGTAGCAGGAGACTTATTTAAAATTCCTAACTGAAAATTTTTTTTCATATCTTCTCCATTGAATATTTCGTCATCACCCATGGACCATCCTAATCTTAGCAGGTAGTTCTTTAAAGCTTCAGGCAAAATACCCAACCCGGCATACTCTCGTACTCCTAAAGCTCCATGCCTTTTAGATAATCTTTTTCCGTCTTCGCCAAGAATCATAGGAACGTGTCCATATGTGGGAACATTTTTGTTGAGAGCCTTAAAAACATTTATCTGCTTAAAGGTATTATTAACATGGTCATCACCTCTGATAACATGAGAAATATCAGAATCTAAGTCATCTACTACTACACACAGGTTGTAAGTTGCAGAACCATCACTTCTTTCAATAATAAAATCGTCTAATTGTTCATTTGCGACTTCTATTTGGCCTTTTACAATATCCGCATAAACTGTGTTGCCCTCTTCTGGCATTTTAAAGCGCACTACCGTTTTATTATCTCTTGGCAGATTTTGGTCCCTGTACTTTTTATCAGTCTCTAAGTCTTCACCCTTACAAATATAAGCTGAACCTTGGTCTAGAAGCTGATCTATAATTTCTTTATACCGATCTGCATTATTTGATTGGTAAATAACCTCATTTTCAAATTCAACTCCAAGCCATTTAAAACTTTCAATAATTTCTGCCGTGTATTCGTCTTTTGACCGTTCTTTATCTGTATCTTCAATTCTGAGTAAACAGTCTCCATTTTGAGATTTAGCAAAGAGCCAAGCAAAAAGTGCTGTTCTGGCTCCTCCAATGTGTAGATAACCTGTGGGGCTAGGAGCAAATCTTGTTCTGATCGCAGACATTTACTAGTTTAGTCCCAGTGGGTCTATACCTGTTTCTTCTTTCATTCTGAGTAAGTAATCTTTATGAGCTTTATTCTCTTCTTCAGTTAACTCGATAACTTTTAAATTTAATTCTACTTCATGATATATATTTTTTGTGTTGGTAAGACCCATCAAAACCGATTGGATTGCAATTAACCCTCCTGGTTGAAGAGGGTAACAATTCAGAGCCATTGCAAGAGTTAGAATGAATTGAGCTAAAATAATCCACCCCATAATGAAGCCGGCTTCAGAACCAATGTTAATCAAAAAGATGTATATTAGAGGATTAGAGACTAAAAAAAGAATTATTAAATTCTTATACCATTTGGGAGATTCTCCAAGGAAGTTGTTATAAAAGTTTAAAAGCATGGAAAAATATATTGATAAATTTTAGACCCAGTAATTTTATTGAAAAAGATAACAAAGAGTCAAAGTTCTTTGTGATCGATAATGATTCTTTGTTAATTTTTTCAAACGAGCAATTCATAAGACCTATTTCAAACGATGAGCTTAAATGGTCAGGATTAGATGTCAACGAAAAACATTTTCTTGGTTATTTAGACGAGAACCCTTGCTATGTAATTTCTGTAAAAAAAACTGAATGTATATTAGAAAATCATGAATTTTTAAATCTTAGAGCTTTATTCGGAAGGGTTCCTGATGAGTTATTTGGTGCAATATCAAGAGCTTTACAAATTATTAATTGGTCAAAATCAAATAAATTTTGTGGACAATGTGGCTCTCCGCTCAAAGAGGAACAAAAAGAAAGAGCAATGATATGCACAAAATGTGATGCTGATCCTGTATATCCTCGAATAGCTCCATGTGTCATAACATTGATTCACAAAGAAAACGAAGTACTATTAGCTCATAACATCAATTTTCCAGAAAACTTCTACAGTACTCTTGCCGGTTTTATAGAGCCCGGAGAATCAGTTGAAGAGGGTAACAATTCAGAGCCATTGCAAGAGTTA
>LULI01000439.1_pt1 | contig 22720 bp, 20 predicted proteins | sample 728191 | NCBI WGS metagenome assembly LULI01 (sample SAMN03860293, study PRJNA289734) | marine metagenome | biome: seawater column; feature: ocean; material: water; isolation source: Red Sea water column Station 169 - depth 50m | place: Saudi Arabia: Red Sea | collected 2011-10-15 | depth 50 m | reverse complement strand
ATTTAGTTTACGTTCCAAGTTCCAAGAGATCTTATTAGCTTATCAAGTTCTCCTTCACCTTTTTGTTCAATAGATGAGTCAATTTGTTCTCTGACTTCATCATTGTAAGTATCTCTTTCAACTTTTCTAAAGATACCTACTGGTGTTGGTCCATAAGGCCCATGAGATAATCTTGATAATGAAAAAGCAATTGAAGGGTTATCTTTTGTAATGTCATGAACATAAATCTCACTATCATCTATCTCTGATCTTTTGACAATGACTGCTTCTCCATCACGAATTGTTACAGCATTTTCATCTTCTGCTCCAAAGATAACTTTCTCACCATGCTTTAGATTTATACGATTTGCTATTTTTCCTTCCTTCGAAGTTAACTGCTCAAAAGCTTTGTCATTAAACACATTACAGTTTTGATAAATCTCAACATAAGCTGAACCTTCATGTTCAGATGCTGCTCGAAGTACCTCTGCTGTGAGATCTCTATCCATATCAATTGACCTTGCAACAAATGATGCCTCAGCTCCTAAGGCTAAACTCATTGGGTTTAGTGGAAGCTCTACAGAACCAAAAGGAGAAGATTTTGTTTTCTTTCCTTCTTCACTGGTAGGGGAATACTGTCCTTTGGTAAGTCCATATATTTGATTATTGAACATTAAAATCTTCATGTTTACATTTCTTCTCAATGCATGAATTAAGTGGTTTCCTCCAATAGATAGTGCGTCACCATCACCTGAAACTACCCAAACTGAAAGATCTGGGTTAGATGCACTTACTCCAGTTGCTACTGCAGGAGCACGACCATGAATTGAATGTAAACCGTATGTGTTCATGTAGTAAGGAAATCTTGCTGCACAACCAATACCAGATACAAACACAATATTTTCTTTTCTGATACCTAATTCAGTCATAAAGTTTTGTACAGAAGCAAGAATTGTATAATCACCGCACCCAGGGCACCATTTAACCTCTTGGTCACTAGCAAAGTCAGCTCTTTTATATGAGAGAGGAATTTTACTCATCAGTCTTTACTTCCTCTTTTTTCTCTTCCTCTACCTTGTTTCTTTCTTCTTCGACATCTTTAACAAGTTCTTTATTCTCAGGTAAAGTCTCATCAACTTTTTCGATAATTCTCTCAGTTACTCTTTCAGTGACCCTTTCAACAACTCTCTCAACAACAGGTTCTTGAGCCTCCGCTGCTGGTTCTTCAGATGTATCTGATTTTACTTCTTCAACAACTGGCTCTTCTTCAACAATTGGCTCCTGGGTTTCTGCTGCTGGTTTATCTGCACTCATCTCTTCTAAAACTTGCTCAACAGGTATACCTAATGCTTTTGCACGTGCTTCAGCGGATCTCATTATGAGGTGTTCTGGTATTCCAACTTCTTCTACAACCTCTTCAACTACTGGTTCTTCCTCAGCTACAATTTCTTCTACAACCTCTTCAACTACTGGTTCTTCCTCAGCTACTACAACTTCTTCTACAATAGGCTCGAGTTTTGTACCAAAAGAGTTTATGAGAGATTCGATTTTTTCTTCTAATTCTTGAGCTGTAAAAGGTAAACCTTCAACTTTATTGATTCCGACAGTATCGACAAGATAACGTGCACGTAAAAGTTTTGACAATTGGCCAGTGTTTAATTCAGGGACAATGATGTTTTTAAATTGACTCAAAACTTCAGCTGTGTTGTCTGGGAAAGGATTGACATGTGTGAAGTGTGCACTTGCTACCTTTACACCTTTTGAATTGAGTCTGTTTACAGCTTGTGTGATACCACCAAAAGTTGATCCCCAACCCAAAATGAGAGTATCTGATGATATGTCTCCATTTATTTCAAGTGGGTCAATATCATTTGCTATATTTTCAATTTTCCATGCTCTCATATCTGTCATATATTGGTGATTATCAGTGTCATAAGAAACATTTCCAGTTCCATCTTCTTTTTCTAGACCACCTACGCGATGCTCTAAACCTGGTACCCCTGGAATAGCCCATGGTCGAGCATTAGTTTCGTAATCTCTAAAAAATGGTAAAAATCCATTCTCAGTGTTATATGTAGTGGTTAAATTTGTTCCCAATTCATCAAGATTTTCAATCTCAGGTAATTTCCAAGGCTCAGAACCGGTAGCAACATAGTTATCGGACAATAAAATAACAGGTGTCATATATTTAAGAGCAATACGTGTTGCCTCAAATGCTGCATAGAAAGCATGAGATGGTGATTTAGCTGCAATTACTGGTAAAGGAGCTTCTCCGTGACGTCCGTACATTGCAAACATTAGATCAGATTGTTCTGGTTTTGTAGGTAGTCCTGTTGATGGCCCACCCCTTTGAACATTAACTACTACTAATGGTAATTCCGCAGACAGCGCTAAAGATATGGTTTCACTTTTTAAAGCAAGACCTGGTCCACTGGTTCCTGTAACTGCAAGCTTACCTGTAAAAGAAGCACCTACAGCTGCTGCAGCAGCCGCAATTTCATCTTCGGCTTGGAAAGTTAAAACATTGAAATTCTTGTGTTTTGATAATTCATGCAATATATCTGATGCAGGAGTAATAGGATAACTTCCGTAAAACAGATCGAGATTAGCTTTTTTAGCACCCGCAATAAGCCCCCAACTTAAACCGATATTTCCATTGATATTTGTATACTCTCCAGCTGGTAATGACGCCTTGTCTACTTTATAAGTATGGTGAAATGCCTCAACTGTAATGCCAAAGTTGTATCCAGTTTTAAGAGCTTTGATGTTTGCTTTTGCTACCTCAGGTAGGTTCTTAAATTTATCGTTTATCCAATTTTCAGTATCTTTAAGATCTCTGTTAAAAGTCCAAGAAATTAAACCAAGAGCAATCATATTTTTGGAACGAAGGACTGCTCTTCCAGGTAAATCAAATTCCTGCAAAGCTTCCTTTGTAAGTTTTTCCATTGGGACTTGAAAAACTCTATAACCATCAAGCTCTTCAGATTCTCTTGGATCTATTTCATAACCTGCTTTTTTAATGTTCTTTTCATCAAAAGCATCTTCGTTTAATATCAACATTCCGTTTGGTGTTAAATCTTGTAGGTGAGCTTTTAAAGCAGCAGGGTTCATAGCAACTAAAACATCAGGGGCGTCTCCCGGTGTCAAAATATCAAAATCAGCAATTTGTACTTGGAAAGAAGATACACCTGCAACTGTTCCTTGAGGAGCTCTAATTTCAGCAGGGAACGCAGGCAAAGTAGCAAGATCGTTTCCAAATAATGCAGAAGTGTCGGTAAATCTAGTACCAACTAATTGCATACCATCACCTGAATCACCAGCAAAACGAATTGTTACAGCTGGTATAGACTCAACAGTTTTATTTTCAATGCTTACTTCCTGATTTGTTTCTTCAGCTTCTACTACTGGTTCTTCTTCTACAGGCAGGTTCTTCTACAGGTTCTTCAACAACTTCTTCAACTTCAGCGACTGGTTCTTCTACCGGCTGGGATTCTCCTTTAATTTCAGCTAAAGCTTGCTCGACAGAAATACCTAAATGCTTAGCTCTTGCTTCTGCAGATCTAATCAATAGATATTCAGGTACGTTTAAAGGTTTTTCTTCACTCATAATTTAACTTTACCTGCTTAGTTTAATCCACGCGGGGATAATGTTATTTCATTTTTTTGTGGTGAGGCACAGTTTGAAACAGTTTCACCATCACAACATTCCGCTTGGTTCAAACCAAACATAGGGCATTGATTGTTAATACAAGCTCCATGACCATGAAGGTAGGTCATCTCTCTCTTGCACCAGGTACAAATTAAATTACTCATAACTCTTAAACTTGTGATAGGGCCAATACAGGTATCTTAGTTTCCAACAATCCTCAACTTTAATTGCACCAATAGATGAAGAATCACTAGAAGATTTTTGCCTATTATCTCCTAACACAAATATTTCGTCTTCCTGCAATGTAGTGGCCTCAAAAGAAACTGATTCACCGTTACCCCAGGTATCATTCATAGTTTTTCCATTAATTTTGATAACGCCATCTTCATTTGAAATTGTTTCACCTGGAAGTCCAATAACTCGTTTAATTATTTCAATATTTTTTGGAGTATATTCGTAAATTACAATATCTCCACGATTTAATGGTTCTGATACTTTTATTGCTAATACGTAATCGCCTTCGTGCAATGATGGCTCCATACTTTCTTCTTTGATTTCATACGCTCTGTATGTTCCATCTTTGTTATTTTTAAGAAATAAATAGACAGCGATGATAAGAAGGTTTCTAATATTTAATATCCGTGCAATGCTTTTAATCATATAGTTTTTTTGTTATTAAAATTAATAGTAGATTACTAAAGGAGATTTATGAAGTTATTTAAACCAACAAGAGTAGCTCATGCTCATTGTGATTTGCCATGTGGTGTTTATGATCCCGCACAAGCAAGAATCAATGCAGAGTCAGTTGTAAATGCCTCCAAAAAATATCAAGAATCTGATGATCCTGCATTCAAGCAACGTTGCATCACCATCAAAGAAGATATGGCTGAAGAGGTTAAAAAAGATCTATGGGTATTGTGGACAGATTATTTCAAGCCAGAACACCTTGAAAAATTCCCAAATGTTCATGATCTTTTCTGGAATGCAACAAAAAAAGCTGGAGAAGCAAAGAAAACAGAAGATCCTGCAGTAGGTGAGGAGCTTCTAGGTTTGATTAATGAAATAGATGAGGTATTTCAAGCTACAAAAAGCTAATCAAATTTTTTAAAAAGGTGTCCTATGTCTTGTAATGGGGCACCTTTTTTTATGTCGTTTACGGACCAATTATTATTCGTATTTTTTTCAATTGCACCCTTTACAATCTCAGATGTTGTTGGCATAAAAGGAGTAAATAATGATGCACATGCTTCTATTGCCGTAAGAGATGTATGAAGTATTGCTGTTGCTCTAGAACTGTCTTCTTTTATAACTTTCCATGGTTCTGTTTCATTTAGATAAGCATTAATTTTATTTACATAGCCCATAACTGACTGAAGTGATGATTTGAGTTCGACCTTTTCGATTAATTCACCAGTCTTTTCAAAACAATCATTGCCTTCATCGATTATTTTTTTGTCAACATCGGTTAATTCAAAATCAAATTCTAAATTTTCAAAATTATTTATATATTGGGAAAATACTCTTTGAACTAAATTCCCCCATGCTGCTACAAGTTCTTCATTATTGCGTCTAATCATTTCATCTTCTGAGATTTCAGAATCATTCTGCTCGGGCAGGATACTTGCTAGAGCATATCTCAATGAGTCCGGATTCCATTCATCGAGATAATCGTTTAAAGTTTTTCCAACACCTCTACTTGCAGATGCCTTTTCACCTTTTATTAATATGTATTGGTTTGCTGGAACGTTCGTTGGTAGGTTTAAATCACCATATGCAAGTAACATGGCAGGCCATATTATTGCATGAAAAGGAACGTTGTCTTTTCCAACAAAATAATAAGACTCCGCATCCTCATTTAGCCAAAAATCTTTCCATGCATCAGGTGTGCCATTATTTACTGCCCACTCTTTTGCAGCTGATAAATAACCAATTACTGCTTCAAACCATACATATATTTTTTTTCCATCACCTAATTCATTTTCTGGAATATCTATTCCCCAGTCAAGATCTCTTGTTATTGCTCTATCTTGTAAACCTTCTTCTACAAATGATTTGGAGAAATTTATAACGTGAGGTCTCCAACCTTCTTTACTATTTAGCCATTCGGAAAGCTTGTCATTAAGAGCACTTAACTTTAAAAAATAATGTTCGGTCTCTTTGAACTCGGCATTATTTCCGTTAATTTTACTTTTAGGATTTATAAGCTCTTCAGGATCAAGAGTCGTACCGCAAGAGTCACATTGGTCACCTCTTGCCTCTAAATAATTACATTTTGGACATTCACCCTCAACATATCTATCAGGTAAAAACTTTTTTTCTTGTGGATCAAAAGCCTGAATGCTTTTGTTTTTCTCAATGAAGCCATTTTCTTTTATTTTTAAAAACATTTCCTGAGTAACTTCTTTATGATTATCGGTCATTGTTGTTGTGTAGTTATCCCATTGAATGTTCAATTTATCCCAATAGCCGAGAAATTCATTATGATATCGATTTACTATCTCGATTGGTTCAACACCTTCATCATCTGCTCTTACAGTTATTGGTGTTCCGTGAACATCACTTCCAGATACCATAATTACGTTATTGCCTATCAGTCTGTTATATCTTGCAAATATATCTGCCGGCAAATAAGCTCCGCCTATATGACCTAGATGTCTAGATCCGCTTGCATATGGCCAAGCTACACAAACTAATACGTTTTTTGACATAACACTTTAAGAATAGACTTTTAAATCACAAAGACTACATTTTTGTGAAACATTTATGAAACATTCCGGTAATAATCATTTAACTTTTAAGAGGTCTCTTAACATCTATATTTAATTAGGTTGTTACAAAAGGAGATTTAAAAAATGGAACTAGCAACTTATGTAGATAGCAACTGCAGCAACAATTGTTTCTGGTGCAGTCGCAGAAAGAACAAAATTTAGCGCATACTTATTATTTCAACCATTTATATGTGGTGTAATTTATCCAATAGTTACCCACTGGGTCTGGAGTGGTCAAGGTTGGCTCGGTGACTTAGGTTTCATTGACTTTGCAGGTTCTGGTGTTGTACACATGGTTGGTGGCTTTGCAGCCCTAGCTGGTGTTCAAATTGTGGGTCCAAGAATCGGAAAATACGACGATAATGGAAACCCTCAAGTAATACCTGGAAGCTCAATGGTAGCTGGAGCACTTGGTGTATTTATCCTCTGGTTTGGATGGTATGGATTTAACGTTGGATCTGCTTTAGCAGCAGTAGATGTTGACCTTGCAGCAATTGCAGTAACAACTACTTTATCAGCTTCTGCAGGTTCTATAACTGCGATGTATACATCAATGATTTCCGGTAAACCAAATGTTGGTATGACCTTAAATGGTGCTCTAGCTGGTTTAGTTGGAATAACTGCCGGTTGTGCAAATGTAAACAACTTAGGTGCAGTTCTAATCGGTTTGGTATCAGGTGTGTTAGTTGTGTACTCAATCAACTTCTTAGAGAAAAAAGGATTTGATGATGCTGTAGGTGCTGTCTCAGTTCATGGAATATGTGGTATCTGGGGCGTACTAGCTGTGGCAATTTTTGATACTACAGATGGTTTAGTCTACGGTGGAGGAGCCACATTGTTTCTACCACAATTAATTGGTATTTTAGCAATTGGTGCTTGGGCGTATGGAACATCTTTCCTAGTGTTTAAAGTTATTGATTCAACAGTTGGACTTAGAGTTACAGCTGAAGAAGAAATTGCTGGGTTGGATGCTACAGAGCACGGAACATCAGCATATGGAGATTTCATCACTAAAAAGTAACAAATAATTAAGAAAACCAGCTAAATTTAGGTCCCCCCCTAAAGATTTTTAAGGCTGGTTTTCTTATTTAAATAACCCTTTATTCATAGTAAAATTGTCATACTTATGACATTTCAATTCGAAGAAAAAGATTCTTGTGGTGTAGGTTTTATTGCATCAAGAGGTATCCCTAGGACGCATGGGATGACTTTAAAAATTCTAGAATGTCTTTCTAACCTCGACCATAGAGGTGCCAAGTTTGCGGATGGAACCGGAGATGGAGCTGGAGTACTTACAGAGATTCCTTTCGAGTTAATTGAAGCTGAATTAGTTGAAAGAGGAATCACACTTGGAGAAAAAGAAAAATTAGGATTGATCTCTTGCTTTTTTGATCCAAAAAATATTACCGAGTCAATTGAGCTAATTGACAACAAGCTTGAAGAGTTTGACATTAAGCTACTCTATTGGAGAAAAGTTCCTACAGACAAAGAAATCCTAGGAACAATGGCAAAAAATTCAAAACCTGGAATTTATCAAGCTGTCATCTGTTCCACAAAAGAATATGAATACAGTTTTGAAAAATATCTTTATCTTTTCAGAAAATCACTAGAAACAGATCTTGAAAAAAATGAATTTCTCAACATTCATATCAATTCGTGTTCGAGTAAAACAGTTGTATATAAAGGTCTCTTTACAGCCACTCAGACAGCAGATTTTTATTGGGATTTAAGAAATCCTTTGTACAAAACAAGGTATGGAGTATTTCATCAAAGATTTTCTACCAATACAAGTTCAACATGGGATAAAGCACAACCTTTTAGAATGCTCGCACACAATGGTGAAATAAACACAATTAGAGCTAATTATTCCTGGATGAAAGCTAGAGAGGTGGATGCCTCTTCAAACATTTGGAAAGATGACATTGAGAGGTTAAAACCATTTATTAATGAAAGCCTTTCAGATTCTGGACAACTTGATAATGCAATAGAATTACTTGTTCAATCTGGAAGAAAACTCGCTCATGCTCAAGAGATGCTTATTCCTTCAGCATGGGAAAACAACCCGAGATTTTCGAAAGACCAGCAATCATATTATCAATACCATGCATTCTTATCAGAACCATGGGACGGTCCTGCAGCTATTGTTGCTACTGATGGAGACGATATTATTGCAGGGTTGGATAGAAGCGGATTGAGACCACTCAGATGGATGGTTTCAGATAGATATATTTTAGCTGCCTCAGAAGTAGGTATTTGTCCCTCAGTTGAAGCCGGTGCATATAAAACTGCTCAACTTGAGCCAGGACAAACAATTAGATATCGTATCAAAAATGATGAGTTATTAGACGAACAAGAAGTAATTGAAAAACTTGCTGAGAAAAACCCATACAAAGAATGGGTAAATACAAAACCTTTAGTTGCTGATACCGAATTTAGTGATAAACCAGACGAGATTGAGCTAGATCTGCTCTCAGAATATTTCCAATATACACCAGAAGAGGAAAGATTAATTTTATTACCGATGATCCAAGGTGATATTCCAACAGGTTCAATGGGTAATGATTCTCCACTTGCAGTATTGAGTAAAAATAAACCAAGATTGAGTCGATATTTTCATCAAATGTTTGCTCAGGTAACGAATCCTCCAATTGATCCGATAAGAGAAAGATTTGTAATGTCAACTAAAACTTATCTTGGAAAGAGAGGATCAATATTAAAAGAGACATCTCAACAAGCAAATCTCATAACACTTGAATCACCAATTCTCAGTAAAGGAAGTTATGATCTTTTGGTTTCAAAAGAATTTTCAAAAGACAAATCAAAAGTTTTTGATATTAGCTTTGATAAAACAAAATCTAATCTTGAAGGATTTCTTGATAAATTATGTGAGGACGTTTATGAGGCTGTAATAAACAAAAAGTCTTTAATTATATTAAGTGATAGAGATGTAGTAAAAGGCAACAGTGTCGCCCCATCACTATTAGTGATCGGAAGAGTTCATCAACACTTGATTAACAAGGGTGTAAGACTAAAAGCATCACTGATAGTTGTATCTGGAGAGATAAGAGATGCACATGACTTATCGTGTCACATCGCATATGGAGCATCAGCTGTTTGGCCATATTTAGCCCTTGAAAAAGCAAGACTTCTTTCAATTGACAATCCAGATTTAAATTTATCACCTGCACAGGCTCAAGAAAATTATAGAGATGCACTTAATAAAGGCCTGTTAAAGATAATGTCAAAAATGGGTATTTGTACAGTTTCTTCTTATCGAGGGTCTGAAATTTATGAAATTATAGGTCTCGATAAAGAAATGACAAATGATGCTTTCTCAAATTCTTACACTAGAACTGAAGGTTTGGGATATGACAAGATAAATGAAAACTTACTCATTTTTGGGAATGAAGAACCTTTTGATCTTGAGATTGGTGGTTTCTATAAACATAAAAAGGGAAGTGAGCCACATGTAACATCTCCAGTGACAGTCCTGAAATTACAAAAGGCAGTTAGATCTGGTGATAGAGAGGAATGGAACAAATATCTAGATTCGTTAGAAGACAGAGATAATGTTCAAATTCGTGATTTATTTACCCTTCCAGAAAATAATAAAATATTTAGCAATGAAAATGAAGACTCTTCACTAGAAGAAATATATCAAAAATTTACTGTTAGCTCAATGTCTTTAGGAGCACTGTCCGAAGAAGCACATCAAGCACTAGCAATTGCGATGAATCGCTTAGGAGCTAAATCTGGTTCTGGTGAAGGTGGAGAAGACCCTGATAGATATGGAACAGAAAAAAATTCAAAGATCAAACAAATTGCGTCAGGAAGATTTGGTGTTACTCCTGATTATTTAGCATCTGCTGAAGAATTTCAAATTAAAATGGCTCAAGGTTCAAAACCAGGAGAGGGAGGACAGTTACCTGGATTTAAAGTAGATTCTCATATTGCAAAATTAAGGCATACTGTTGAGGGTGTGACATTAATTTCACCACCACCTCATCACGATATCTACTCTATTGAGGATTTAGCACAGTTAATCTATGATTTAAAAACATTTAATCCAAACAATCCTGTAAATGTAAAACTTGTCTCTGAGCCAGGTGTAGGTGTTATTGCAGTTGGTGTAGCAAAAGCCGGTGCAGATATTATTACAATTGCTGGTAGCGATGGTGGCACGGGAGCAAGTCCATGGACAAGTATTAAACATGCTGGTTCACCATGGGAACTTGGTTTAAGTGAAACTCATCAAGCTCTTGTAGAAAATAATATGAGAGATAAAGTACTACTTGAAGTTGATGGTGGTCTCAGATCTCCTAAGGACATTATCATTGCCACATTACTTGGTGCTGATAGATATGGATTTGGAACATTACCCCTATTAGCTTTAGGTTGTAAGATGGTCCGCCAATGTCATGAAAATACTTGTCCAGTTGGTATTGCAACACAGGATGAGAACCTAAGGGCTAAATTTACCGGTGCTCCAGAACAAGTAATGCAATTATTTAAATTTATTGCAGAGGATGTTAGGTCTTATCTTCAAATTTTTAATGTAGATTCACTAGATGATTTAATCGGCCATGCAGACTTACTGGGTCTTAAAGTAATGGATAATAACCTTCCAAAAAGCTTGCACAAGTTACTAAGAAATGCTGTGTCAGATAAAAAACATCCTGGCTTTATACGACACGATGAAGGCCGTCTATCTAGAAGACTCACTTCAGAAATAATGAAAGGCTTGAGAAGTAAACAATCTACAATTATTCAGTATCCAGTATCAAATGAAGATAGAAGTATAGGTGCAAGAGTCTCAGGCGAAGTATCAATCAACAAATTAGGAGAAGTTCTAAAAGACAATCCAACACATATAAGTTTGTCTGGTGCAGCTGGCCAAAGCTTTGGAGCTTTTATAAGGGATGGAATCAATCTTAAACTTATTGGTAGTGCCAATGATTATGTAGGAAAAGGAATGGGTGGAGGAAGCATAACTATTATTCCACAGGGTACTAAAAACAAGGGTGCTTACCATGCTGCGGGTAATGCAATCCTATATGGAGCTACAGGTGGGCAACTTTATATTTCAGGAAGAGTTGGTCAAAGATTTGGTGTTCGAAACAGTGGAGGAATAGCTGTAGTTGAGGGTTGTAGCGCACACGCCGCAGAGTATATGACAGGTGGAACATTAATCATCTTGGGTAGTGTAGGGTTTAATTTTGGTGCAGGAATGACTGGCGGAAAAGTAATAGTATTAAAAACTCAAAAGAACTTTTCACAATACATATCAAAATCTGCACCCGAATCTCGAGAGATGAATGATATTGATCTACTTGAGTTGAGAGCTTTCTTAAATAAACACATTGAACAAACTGGATCTGAATTAGCTAAAGATATTCTTAAGAAAGAAAAAGATTGGTCAAAAATGTTTACTGTTTTTGGAGGGATAGCCAATGTTACCGAAAGTGACATAGACACTGCTAAAGCAAAAATTGAGGCCCTTGATTAATTAACTATTTCTTTATAGCAAATTAAGTTATACCATAAGAATATGAATACAAATTTATCAATGAATAACATTGTCGACTGGACAACAACATCAGATCTAGTTGGAAATGTGAAAGTTGACGAGGTTGGGGTGCTTGATAGAGTATCTTCTCTTGCTACACGTAGTATAAAAAGGGAATCTAAATTAGATGCTTTAGAAAAAATAGTAAGCATGTGTGACCTAACAACATTAGAGGGTGAAGATACTGAAGGTAAAATTATCCAAATGTCATCAAAAGCTATGTCACCAGATCCAAATGATGACAATGTACCTAGTGCTGCTGCTGTATGTGTATACCCAGCGCTTGTATCGACAGCTAAAAAAATTGTAAAAGATTCAAATGTTAAAGTAGCATCTGTATCTTCTTATTTCCCCAGTGGCCAAGCTCCTATAGAATCAAAAATTTCAGATACTCAATTCGCAATTGATGAAGGTGCTGATGAAATTGATATTGTAATCAATAGAAAAGCTTTTTTTGAAGGAGATTACAAAAAAGTTTATGAAGAGATAAAGGCTCTAAAAGATGTTTGTGGAGAAATTCATCTAAAAACAATACTAGAAATTGGTGAACTGAAAACATATGAAAATATTAAGAAAGCAAGTGTAATTGCTTTATGTGCAGGATCTGATTTTATAAAAACTTCAACCGGCAAGATATCTAATGGTTCATCAAGGGAAGCGTGCCTAATAATGGCAAGAACTGTTCGTGAGTTTGAATCCTACGGGTATGGCATGAGAGGGATAAAAGTTGCTGGTGGTATTAGAGACGCTAAAGATGCAATACGATATTTAGTAATTATTAATGAAGAGCTAGGCGGTTCTTGGCTTTCCGCAGATTATTTTAGGTTTGGTGCATCAAGCTTGTTAGATGATGTACTTAAACAAATCAAAAAACTAAAAACTAATGCTTATCAATCAAGTTATTATTTTCCAAGAGGGTAATTTATGAATAATTGGGAATACGCAGAATCAATTGAATCAGAAAAAATTGTAAAAATAGAAAAAAAATATGGTCATTTTATTAATGGGGAATTTGTATCACCAAATTCTAAGAAATATCTCGATACAATATCTCCATCAAGTGAAGAAGTTTTATCCTCAATCTCAATTGGTAATGAAAAGGATGTAGATTTCGCTGTAAACGCGGCAAAAGAAGGTCTCAAACAATGGAGTAAAACCTCTCCATCAGAGAGATCAAAGTATTTATTCAAGCTTGCAAGATTAATCCAAGAGAGATCTAGAGAGTTTGCAGTTTTAGAAAGCTTAGATGGTGGAAAGCCTATAAAAGAATCTAGAGATTTTGACCTTCCACAAGTTGCACAAAACTTTTTCTACTATGCCGGCTGGGCTGACAAGATTGATCTTGCATGGGGTAGTGGAATTTCAAAACCTTATGGAGTTGTAGGTCAAATTATTCCATGGAACTTTCCATTATTAATGCTTTCATGGAAAGTTGCTCCCGCGCTAGCAACGGGAAATACTGTAGTTTTAAAACCTGCTGAGACAACTCCACTAACCGCTTTATTATTTGCAGAACTATGTGATGAAGTGGGTCTTCCTAAAGGTGTTTTTAATTTAATTACTGGTGATGGAACTACAGGTTCCGAATTAGTAAATCATAAAGATATAAAGAAAATTGCTTTTACTGGTTCCACAAGTGTTGGTAAGTACATACAGAAATCATTAGCTGGAAGAGATGTTGGCCTTACCCTTGAGCTAGGTGGAAAGGCGGCCAATATTGTTTATAACGATGCAGCCTTAGATGAAGCAGTAGAAGGAGTTGTAAATGGAATCTTCTTTAATCAAGGACACGTATGCTGTGCTGGAAGCAGATTATTAGTTCAAGAGGATATACATGATGTATTTATCAATAAACTTGAAAAAAGAATGCAGACTTTAAGAGTGGGCAATCCTCTCGATAAGAATACTGATATAGGTGCAATTAATTCAAAAGATCAGCTTGATAAAATCACGGATCTAGTCAATGAGGGTGTAAGCGATGGTGGAGAGCTCTTTCAAATTGAATGTGAACTCCCTAAGAATGGTTTTTGGTTTAAACCAAGTTTATTTACTGGGGTTCAGGCAAATTATAAAATTGCTACAGAAGAAATATTTGGTCCAGTATTGACCACCTTAACATTTCGAACTCCAGATGAAGCTGTTGAAATAGCAAACAATACAGAGTATGGATTATCTGCAGGGATTTGGACTGAAAAAGGATCAAAAATTTTATGGACTGCAGACAGGCTTGATGCTGGTGTTATTTGGGCAAACACATTTAACAAATTTGATCCTGCTTCTCCATTTGGTGGATATAAAGAATCTGGTTTTGGAAGAGAAGGTGGCAGGCATGGTCTCCTTTCTTATTTAAAGGCATCATCATGACAGAAGTAAAGAAAACATATAAACATTACGTAGATGGGAAATTTGTAAGATCTGAGTCAGGTAAAGTGTATGCAATTGATCTTAAAAAAGAAAAATATGAGATCCCTCTTACTTCAAAGAAGGACTTAAGAGACGCTGTTACATCATCTAAAGCTGGATTTGCGAAATGGAATTCATTAACTATGTACAACAAATCACAGATACTTTATAGATTGTCTGAAATGATTGAAGGAAATAAAGAATCATATATTGCTTTATTACAACAACACGGTTTAACAAAGAATGATTCGAAAAATGATGTTGAAGATGCTGTGAATACCATTATTTGGTACGCAGGAATTGTTGATAAATGGGAACAATTGACTGGTAATTTAAATCCAGTCGCAGGAGAGTATTTTAATATATCGCATCAAGAACCAATCGGAGTGACTTTCTCATTAAGCTCTGACGATATATCTTTGAATAGTTTAGTTAAATCCTTTCTGCCAGCATTGTCAGTTGGCTGTTCTGTTATATCATTTACAAACCAGAATGCAGTCTTGGCTTTAAAACTCTCAGAGGATATCAATAACTCAGATTTCCCATCAGGAAGTCTTAACATTTTGACGGGAAATTTTGAAAATATTGTAGAAGACGTTGGGGCTCATGTTGAAATAAGATTAGCCGCAATTTATTCAAATATTCCAAATGACCTATTAGAAACTTTAGATGTCAAAGGTTCTGATTCAGTAAAGAGAATAGTTAATTTGCCAAGTGATGAGGGCTTGGGTTCTATAATTCCATTTGTTGAGACAAAAACAGTATGGCACCCTAAGGGCCAATAAACTGTCACACTCGAGTCTTAATATAAAATCATTACTCATTAACCCTGTTTAAGCTGTCTTGGTTATCAAGGCAGCTTATTCATATAAGTTGTTATTATTACCAGATGACTGAAGAGAACTATGAAGATGTTCTAGCCAACAAGGGAATGCCTGTTCCAAATGTTTGGATTGAGCTTGAGGGTGAATTTGTAGAATTTGATAAAGAAAATGAATCTTTAAAATGTAAATTTCCAGTCAGAGAAAGATATTTTAATCCACTTCCAACAACTCTTGGTGGAATTATTGATTCTTGGATAGACATCACCATGGGACCACTGAGTGTTTTACTTGGTCAAAAATCTGTTTCTAGAAATTTTTCTATTAAATATATTAAACCAGTTGGGCCATCTACAAGCTATGTCACAGCTGTTGCTTGGAGAGAGAGTATTGATGGAAGAAATAGTGTATTTAAAGGTGAACTTTACTTAGACAATGGTGAACTGGCTGCAATTGCTGAATCGGAGCTTGTAGAAATTAAATAGACTGAGTTCTTGAATATAAAAAGGCTGAAGAAAGAATTATTCCTATTCCTACAAACTGAATTGAATTAGTTATCTCATTTAAAAACTGGTATCCAAAAAATATGGAAAATATTGGAATCATGTAAACAACAAACGAACTTGAAATACGTCCGACATTATTTAGTAATTTGTAATAACTTAAGAAAGCTATTCCTGTTCCGCCAATTCCTAATATCATCATTGGAATTAGTGAAACTTCAAGAGTTGGAATCTTAAAAGTAGCGGTAAAACCAAACATTAATAAGGAAAGCAAAGATGCGTATCTCATAACTATTTTGATTACGATTAGGGAATCATATTTTTTAATTAAAGGCTCAACAAGGTTTACAGAAATTCCATAAGATATAGATGCTATTAGGGCATAAATTGAACCAATACTGAAGGATAATTCATTTAAGCCATCTCCAAGAGTTATTAATCCAACTCCAATAAATCCAGAAAAAATATAAATAAGTTGAAGTCGGGTTACTTTTAGTTTGTAAAAAACCACGGCAATAAATGCTACGAAGATTGGAGTTGATCCGTTAATTAAACCAGCTAAAGATGATGTTATAGTTTGTTCAGCAATCCCAAACATATAAAAAGGGAGTGCCATCCAGAAAAAAGAAATTATTAACATCCAAATATGATCACTCTTTTCAATTTTCTCATTTGTTCTAACAAAAATATTTATGAATATGGCACCAATTACAATTCGATAAATCGCAATATCAGAGGGATTGAGTTCATTTAAAGAATATTTAATCATCAAAAAAGATGATCCCCAAATTGAGGAAGTAATTAAAGCTAAAGTTAAATTTTTAATTTGCACAAGATAACGAGCCTAACATAGATTCGTTGTTATGGAGCCACCCCAACAGGGTAGTTGATTAGTGTCAGTGGTTCAGACTTACACAAAAAGCGGCTCCAATTTAAGTCTAGATGAAAGAATAATTAGATTATCTGGTCAGTAATTATTTCAATATTTTTTGAATAATTCTTTAAAAGATTAATAGGTAAGTCATTCTCTCCGTTTACACTTTCATCGAATATCTGGATTGTGCTTTTTAACTTATCTTCATATTTTTTTGCATCACTTTCAGGAGAGGAGCTTGTAAATTCAAATTTTAAAATATTTGCGTTAGTTCTTTCAAAATATTCATTAATCATCCTCTGGTTTGAAAGGTCGTTATCTTCTTCAATCCATCTGTCATCGATTGTCCAAAGAAAAGTTTTTGAGAGGTCATCAAAGCTTTCTGCAATCATTGAATAAGTTAATTTAGGAGTGTTCCCACCTGAAAGTCCAATTGAAAAATCTTTTTTTGACTTAACAAATAAATCTTTAATCTCGCCTACAAGATAACTGGACGCACTCTCATGGTTGTCTTCATGATGAATATTTATATCATGTGTCATAAAAAAATTGTTACACTTTAAACTTCAAGTAATATCAATGTTAGTGGAAAAACATATTTCAATTGAAGGTAACCACAAATTAAGTGGTGAGATAAATGTAAAAGGCGCTAAAAATGCTGTACTCAAAGAAATGATTCTTCCTATTCTCTCAGAAGGAAAATATGTTCTTACTAATGTTCCTTTGATCGCAGATGTTCAATATATGCAAGACGTTTTAGAAGTTCTCGGTATCAATAGTGCTTTTCAAGATGATGCTTTAGAGATTGAAACACCTTCACACATTGGTATAGAAGCCCCTTATGAAATAGTTCAAAAAATGAGAGCCTCAATAATTATTCTTGGACCTTTGTTAGCACGTTGTGGTGAAGCTAGAATCGCATTTCCAGGTGGAGATCAATTAGGACCTAGACCTGTTCAAATGCATTTGGACGCACTAGAAAAAATGGGTGCAATTTTTGAACTCGACCATGGTGTTTTAATTGGAAAAACAGATGGTCTGAATGGTGTGGAAATAAATCTTCCTTATGCATCAGTTGGAGCAACAGAAAATGTTTTATTAGCCGCTGTTCTTGCTAAGGGTAGAACCGTAATTGAGAATGCTGCAAGAGAACCAGAAATAGTTGATATTGCAAATATGCTCATAAAAATGGGTGCAAACATTATTGGAGCTGGTACAAGTGAAATAATAATTGAAGGTGTTGAAAAATTGGCTCCAACGAACCATGAAATTATTGGGGATAGAATAGTTGCAGGAACTTTTTTAGCAGCAATATTATCTACAAAAGGTTCTGGAAAAATCAATGGAATAAATCCCGAACATTTACCTATGGAAATAAAAAAATTAAATGAAATGGGTGCAAAGATAGAAACCAATTCAACATCAATATCAGTTGAATACCAAGATAATCTTCAAGCTATAGAACTTTCAACACTACCTTTTCCTGGAGTAGCTACAGATCTTCAACCAATTTTTGGATCAGCTCTGTTATTAGCTGATGGAACATCAATATTAACTGAGAATGTTTATGATCAACGTTTTCAATGGATACCAGAAGTACAAAGGATGGGTGCAAATATACAAACTGGCTGGCAACATGCAATGATTAAGGGTGTTAAGAGACTATCTGGTGCGCCGGTACATGCAACAGATATAAGAACGGGTGCAAGTTTGATTATTGCTGCGTTACAAGCTGATGGTTTTTCAACAATTTCAGGAATAGACCACATTAACAGAGGATATGAAGATATCGTAATGTCATTAAGCTCATTAGGGGGAGTAATCGAATATAATAATAATGATGGATGATAAAGGAATTAATTTTCCAACTTTTAAGGAAAGACCTGAAAAGGTTGATATTGACCTTGATATATTAAATGACACAATCGAATATATCCGTCCCGCAGTTCAAGCTGATGGAGGAGATATTAAACTATCTTCTGTCGAAGATGGTGTTGTTAATATTGAGATGCTAGGGGCGTGTCAGGGTTGTCCATTGTCTATTGCAACATTGAAAAGTGGAATTGAGAGAATTTTAATAGATAAAGTACCAGGTGTTGAACAAGTAATTGCAACTTAATTTAGTTCAAGGTCAATCTGCTATAAAAATTTAAACCAACCAACCTACTCCCTTGAACTAAAGGCTCAATTTCATACTCAATTTCATTTAATACTAAAATACCTCCATATTCATTTGGATCAGTTATCTCATCGTACAGTCCAAGTCCAGATAGAATATCTTCTCTACCATCTCTATCTAATTCATCATCTGAAAGCGAAATTATTAAAAGTAAAAACAATTTGGTTTGCTGAGTTGTGGTAGTGTCATTTGTTGTAGGAGCAAAAAATTGTACAGTTCTTACAATTTCATTTTCTATGTTTAGGTTCAAAATAAATATATTATCTTGTTTGGATGCATCTCCCCACTTGTAAACGAGTTGATCTTTATCTGAGGATGTCCACTTTACTTCATCAGGATTAATTGAAAAAAATAATATAGTTTCCTCATCGGTAGAAATAGAATTAACAACACTATTCCATGTTGATACAAAAATTTCTGGTGATTTACCAAGTGCAGAATCCCAATCAACTAAATCTTCCTGGTTGTTACTCTCGTTTTCTAAAGCTTCATCTGCATTATTTTCAATAGATAAATTGTTATCTTCAGTGCAAAAAGTTATAAATAATAGTAATAATGCAAGTTTTGCTAATTTCATTTTTCAAATATTTCTTTTAAATTATTTAAATTTTGTTTCCATATAAATTCTAATATTGGTTTTCCAAAATATTCACCTATTGGACCTCCTAGATAGAAAGGAAAATTCAATGTTTCGATCCATTTAAACTTAGTTTTCTTCTCAGAAATTTCATGAAACTGCATTTCACCTACGCCAGTAACTATTCCAACATGGTCAACTCCTATGGCTTTTTTATTTTCCCATTTAGTAAATGTCATAAAATCATTAAGCTTTATAGGGCCAATTTTTGTAAGTACTTTAATCTTCGTACCGACACCAGACTTCTTATCAGTTTGAAAATAAATTTTCTCTGCATCTTTCATCCAGTTTGAATGATTTTCTATTTTTGACACTTCATTCCAGACTTCATCTAGAGAAGCATTTATAGTTATTTCTACTGAAATTGTTTTACTCATTGGGTGTTTTACAATCTTAGTTCCTCACTAAAATAATTGGGTATGAAAAATCAAGACTATTTATATCTAGATCATGCTGCGTCAACTCCGATGCGTAAATCTGCCATGGATAAATATATAGAGGCTGAGAGCTATGGTTATGCTAATTCTTCAGGGGGACATAAGCTTTCAAGGAATTCAAAGAATTTATTAGAAGATTCTCGTGAAAAAATTGCTGAATTATTAAATGCAGCGCAAGGAGAAATTGTATTCACAAGTGGTGGTACTGAAGCAGACAACTGGACTATTAAATCTTTGTTTAATTCAGAAAGACCTAATGATAACCTTGTCACTTCAAATATTGAGCATGAGGCTGTTATTGCTTCTGCTGAATGGGTATCCTCAAAAGGGTTTCATACTAAATATGCTAAATCTGATAAAAATGGTTTAGTAACTAAAGATGAATTTTTAGGGCAAGTTGACAACGACACCAAGGTTGCATCGTTAATGTGGGGTAATAATGAAACAGGTATTATTCAACCTATTAAGGATATTGCTAGAGAAATAAAAACAATCAATTCATCAACCCTTTTTCATTCAGATGTTGTACAGGGCATTATCTCAGACAATATTGATTTTCATAAAAATGGTATTGAAAGTGCTGCAGTATCTGCTCATAAAATTGGAGGACCAAAGGGAGTAGGTGCAATGTTTATAAATATTAACCACAAATTACCTAGTTTTTTACATGGAGGAAAGCAAGAACTTGAAAGAAGAGCGGGCACTGTTGATGTTCCAGGTATTGCTGCATTTGCAACCGCACTAGAAGAACAACAAAGCAGATTTGATGAAGAAGTTGGTTTAATGAAGAATGAAAGAGCAATTTTTGAAGAAAAGCTTAAGAATTCATTAGATATAGAAATTCTTGGAGATTCAATGAATAGGCTTCCACATATAAGCAATGTACAATTTAAAGATCTACATTCTGAAGTACTTTTAATTCAATTAGATTTAAATGGTCTTGGAGTTTCAAGAGGATCTGCATGTGCAAGCGGTGCTCAAAAACCATCTCATGTATTAGAGGCTATGAATATAAATCCCAAATTTATTAATAGTCATTTGAGGTTTAGTTTTGGTTGGACAACTCAAGTTGGAGATGGAGATAAAGCTGCAGAAATAGTCATGCAAGCCGTAAAGGAAATTGAATGAGAATTTTAGTAGCAATGAGTGGTGGGGTAGACTCTTCAGTTGTCGCTGCATTATTAAAGGAACAAGGTCACGAGGTTATAGGTGTGACCATGAAATTGTGGGAAGGACCAAATGGAGAAATGCCAGAATCTGGATGTTGCACTGCATCAGATAGCGAGGATGCAAGAAAAGTTGCCTCTAAGTTAGACATACCATACTACGTATTGGACTACACTGAATCTTTTTCCAAAAATGTAGTTGATAATTTTACTCAAATGTATGCACAAGGTCTGACACCAAACCCATGTGTTGAATGTAATAGGTCAGTTAAATTTGATCATTTTATCAGTCAAGCGAAAAAATTAAATTGTGACAAAGTTGCAACAGGACATTATGCAAAAATAATTAAAAAAAATAATGAATTTGAATTACATAAGGCAGATTACTTAGACAAAGATCAATCTTATGTACTTCATATGTTGAAGTCGTCTGATTTAGAAAATATATCATTTCCTCTTGGAGAAATAAGTAAACCTGAAGTTAGGCAAATTGCAGCAAGAATTGGATTAAAAACAGCTTTTAAAAAAGACAGTCAGGATATTTGTTTTGTAGGAAAAAAAGATTATCGATCATTTGTTGAAAAAAGAATCGATTTAACATCCCCTGGTGAAATTTTTGATATTGAAGGAAACAAGGTGGGTGACCATAATGGAATACATGAATTTACAGTTGGACAGAGAAAAGGCCTACCAGGGGGATACGGTACACCTAGATATGTTACAAAAATTAATGTACAAAACAAAAATGTAACTATTGGAGAAAAAAAAGATCTTTTAGTTAGCTCATTTATTGTCGAAGAGTTGTCATGTGTAAATGATCTTGAATACAAAAACCTTACAATACAAACAAGGTATAACTCTGAAGATCTTCCTTGTGAAATTAAAAAGTTATCAGATACAAAAGTCTTAGTAGAGCTAAAAGAGCCAGCATTTGGTGTTGCTCCTGGCCAATTTGGTGTTATTTACAATGGTACAAAAGTTGTGTGTGGTGGGAGAATAAGTCCTAAAGTTTTGGAGAATATTGGATGAACAAGAAAAATGTTCGAGAAATTATTGACAAGTTAACAAACGCTGAACATGCATATTATGTACTAAATGATCCAATCATGTCAGATGGAGAATACGATAAATTATTTAATTCTCTGAAATTAATTGAACAGGATCATCCTGAATTATTAATGGAAGATTCACCAACTCAAAGAGTTACAGAAACTCCAAGTGATGCATTTGAACCAGTAGAACATCAAAGAAGAATGTACAGTTTAGACAATATAGAAAATAGTGAAGATTTAAAGAAATGGTTTGAAAGGTTAGAAAAGATAACTGAAAATTCAATATTTCCAGTCACTGTTGAGCCAAAAATTGATGGTTTAGCAATTTCACTAATTTATCAAGATAGCCTCTTAAAGCGAGGATTAACTAGAGGAGATGGAATAGTTGGGGAGGATGTAACTCACAATGTAAAAACAATCAGAAACATCCCTCTCCGTTTAAAAAAAGAGATCAAAGGCACAGTAGAAATAAGAGGCGAAGTTTACATGCCAGTAAAAAGTTTTGATAAGCTGAATGCTCAGCGACTTAAAGACTCACTTCAAATTGAAAAGTTGAAACTAAAAGATAAAAACAAGTTAACTGATACTGAAAAAAAATCTCTTTCAAGAATAAGAAAAGAGGGAACTAGTACATTTATTAATTCAAGAAATGCTGCTGCAGGCTCACTCAGACAAAAAGATGCTTC
>LULI01000128.1_pt1 | contig 23297 bp, 23 predicted proteins | sample 728191 | NCBI WGS metagenome assembly LULI01 (sample SAMN03860293, study PRJNA289734) | marine metagenome | biome: seawater column; feature: ocean; material: water; isolation source: Red Sea water column Station 169 - depth 50m | place: Saudi Arabia: Red Sea | collected 2011-10-15 | depth 50 m | reverse complement strand
ATTTGCTCAATTGTTAAAAATTCACCTAATAATACAGATGCTGCTACCAATAACATAACTGAAGCTGTTTGAATTGCGCCTTCACATGCGGACTCGTACAATCTTTTAAAATCTATTTCTTTATAAATAAAACCAATTACTAAAGACGCTACAACTGCTAAGCCTGCACCTTCGGTTGCGGTTACAACTACACCAAAAATTCCACCTAATATAATAATAGGTAATAAAAATGCTAATGCTGCATCTTTTGCAGTTTTCTTAACATTTGGAATATTAAATGTTTCTTCAACAGGAAAGTTTTTTCGTCTTGCAGTGATATATGCAGCCAACATTAGGAAAAAACCACCTATTACACCAGGAACTATTCCAGCTACAAATAATTGCACTACGGAACTTTGGGCCATTACAGCATAAACAATCATTGGTATTGATGGTGGAATAATAATTGCTAGAGATGCTGAAGAAGAAGTAACTGCAGCAGCAAAAGGACCTGGATAACCTTTTTTCTTCATTGCAGGAATTAAAATAGATCCAAGAGCAGCAACATCAGCAACTGCTGATCCTGAAATTTCAGCAAAAAACATTGAAGTTGCAATGTTGATCATGCTTAAACCGCCTTTGATAAATCCAACAAGGGCTGAGGCAAAGGCTATTAGTCTTCTAGATATGCCAGCACTATTCATTATTGATCCTGCAAGGATAAATAATGGGATAGCGATTAATGGAAATTTCATTGACCCATCAAACATAACGATTGCAGTATCAATTAAAAAACTTGTTCCCGTCTTCAATACCATTGCAATAATTGTTGTTACGGCAAGGCCTATAGCGATAGGCACATTTATAGATAATAAAAGTAAAAGGACAGCAAACATTGTAAGAATTATCATTAAATATCTCCTGTTTGCTCGTCACCTGTTGTTTGTAGAACTAAATTTCTGTAGTCCTCTGGAATTCTTAAAGTTTCAGATAAAATAAATAAACATGATGCAATTGGAATGACAGATTGGACAAATGGTTGTGGAACCCATTCTAATGTTACCAATGTTTCACCAGTAATAAGAGTTAAAACTAAATATCCGTAGTAAGCTAGTAATAATAAGAAACCATAAACAACTATTTTAGAGACTACGAAGAAAATTTTTCTAAGTGCTAATGGAAATGCCTTAAATATACTTGGAACACTTATATGGGAACCTTTTAATGCAGCGTAGGCTGAACCATAATAGGTAATCCATGCAAGTTGTACTGCAGCAACTTCATCGTACCAAACTAATGCACTACCTGCAAAACGAAAGGTAACTCCAAGTAAAACTGTTACTGCCAATGCCACCATCATTATAAACAGTATTAGTTTTAGTATTTTTTCGTACGAATTAATAAAGTTCTGTAATTTCATATTATGCACAGGCCCTCTGAATGAGAGCCTGATAAGATAAATTAAATTAAATTAATTTGCTAAAGCTGATACTTTATCGACTAAAGCGCCACCTGTAGGAACTTCTGATCCAAACTGATCATAGATCCCTTTACTAGCTGCAATAAAAGCACCTTTGTCCGCTTCATTTACTTGGACGCCAGCATCTTTAATTACTTTTAATAAAGATTTTTCAAGTTTAGCAGCTTCAGCATAAACAAACTTTTGTGTATCTTGAGCAGCCTTTTCTAAAATATCTTGTACATCTGAAGGTAACTTGCTCCAGTGATCCTTATGAACAGTTACATAAGCAGGAGTGTAAACGTGACCTGTAATTGATAAATATTTTTGAACTTCTTGAAATTTAGCACTAGCTATTTGTGCATATGGGTTTTCTTGTCCATCCATTGTTCCAGTTTTTAAAGCAGTGAATACTTCAGAAAATGACATTGGAGTTGGATTTGCACCATATGATTGGAACATTTTAACTCTCCATTTTGATTTTGGAGTTCTTAATTTAATTCCTTTTAAATCATTAGGAGTATTAATTGGTCTAGTATTATTTGTTATATGTCTAAATCCATTTTCCCAAACAGCAATTACTTTATATCCTGTTTTGTCTTCAAGATTTTTAAACATTCCAGGTAAAACATTTTTTTCAACTTTAGCCATGTGTTTTCTATCTTTAATAATAAAAGGCATATCAAATACACCAAATTCATCATGAATAGATGCCATCACTGATGATGGTAACCACATATTTACAGTACCTAATTTTAGTTTTTGCATTCCTTGTTTGTCTTTACCAAGTTGTGAAGAACCAAATACAGAAACTTTACCTTTACTTCCTAATCTTTCATTAGCAAGTTTTGCAAAGTGATCTACTGAGGCAGAAAAAAGTGAACCAGGTTTACCTACGTGTCCAAATTTTACTTCAACTGAATTGGCTGTGAAACTCAAGAAAAATGTTGAGAATACAACTACAATTGTTTTTAAAAATTTATTCATATTATTTCCTTAGTTAGTTTTTTTGTAAAACAAGGGTATATAAATTAGGTAAAGAGATCTAGTCTATAAATTGTACAAAATTAAAAAGGAGAACTATGGCAGATAGAAAAATGAGATCAGTTGCCAAGACATTTTCATGGAGATTGATTATATTTATTTATTGGGTTATTTTTGGTTATATTTATACTGGGACATTTAGTGGTGCTGGTATTTTGGGTATTGGTTCTATCGTTCCTCTTCTATTCTATTATTTTCATGAGAGAATTTGGAATAAAGTTAAATGGGGTTCAGATTAAATTTTATTCATTCTTGAACTTTTACCAAGCTTCTCCTCTATCCTAATAAGCTGGTTATATTTTGAAACCCTCTCTGACCTTGCTAGTGAACCTGTTTTGATTTGATTTGAATTTGTACCAACTGCAAGATCTGCAATAAAAGTATCTTCACTGTCACCTGATCTATGTGAAATAATTGTATTATAACCTATAAGTTGAGCAAATTTAATTACCTCAAGTGTCTCTGTTACAGTACCAATTTGATTTAATTTAATTAAAATTGAATTAGCTGATACATTTAAAAATCCAACTTTTAATCTTTCTAAATTAGTTACAAATAAATCATCACCTACTATTTGTACTTTTTGTGTTTTACTTAAAAATTTCGTCCATGCAGTCCAATCATTTTCTCCAAACGGGTCTTCGATTGATTTAATTTTATATTTATTAATTAATTTTAAATAATTTTTAATAGATTTATCAACAGAAATAAATTTTTTAGAGTGAATTGAATACTTTTTATTTTTAATTAGCTCATTAGCAGCGACATCCAAACAAATTGAAATATCTTTTCCATTTTTAAATCCAGATAAATTGATTGCTTTTACTATAAGTTTTAATGCACTTTCATTATCATTAATCATTGGAGCAAAACCACCTTCATCACCTACAGATGTTGAGTGTCCCATTTGTTTAATTAATTTTTTCAAATTATTTATTACTATGAAACACATTCTAACAGCTTCAGAAAAAGACTTTGCCCTATCAGGTCTAATCATAAATTCTTGAACTCTAAGGCCATTATTTGCATGAGCACCACCATTAATTATATTCATTAATGGATATGGGAGCTTGTAATTACTTTTAACTAGAAAATTTTTATATAAGGGTATTTTTTTTATTTTTGCTGATAATTTTTTTGCAGCCATAGAAACAGCCAATATAGCATTAGCGCCTATTTTTTTTTTCTGTTTGGTACCATCCAATTTAATTAAAATATGATCAATTCTCTCTTGATTATGAATATTTTGATTTTTTAATTTTTTTGAGATTACAGAATTTATATATTTAATAGGAATAAAAACACTTTTACCGAGATATCTTTTATTGGCTTTGTCTCTTTTTTCAAATGCCTCATATGTTCCAGTAGACGCTCCAGATGGACAAATTGAACTTGAGCTTAAATTTTTAACAAAAATCTCTGCTTCAACTGTTGGGTTGCCTCTACTATCAAAAACTTGTCTTGCAACAACTTTTGTAATTTTGCTCATTAATTTTTTTTAATCAAATTATCTATTTCTACAATTTGGTTTATTAAACTATCTAATTTATTTAGTGGCACCATGTTTGGCCCATCTGATGGAGCATTATCTGGATCTTGGTGGGTTTCTAAAAAGATTGCAGCTATTCCAACGGCAACGGCAGCTCTTGATAAATATTCAACAAATTCTCTCTGTCCTCCACTTTTATCACCCTGTCCACCAGGTTGTTGAACAGAATGTGTTCCATCAAAAACTATTGGATAACCATTTTTTGCCATTATAGGTATTGACCTCATATCAGATACTAGCGTGTTGTACCCAAAGCTGGCTCCTCTCTCAGTTACAAGAATTTTTTCATTACCACTTTCAGATATTTTTTTTGTAACGTTAACCATATCCCATGGAGCTAAAAATTGACCTTTTTTAACATTAATAATTTTTTTAGTTTTTGCAGCAGCAACTAATAGATCTGTTTGTCTACAAAGAAATGCTGGAATTTGCAGAACATCTACATGAGGTGCAACAATTGAACATTGATCTTCATTATGAATATCTGTTAGGACTGGAATATTATTCTCTTTTTTAATTTTATCAAAAATTGGTAAAGATTTCTCTAAACCGGCCCCTCTTTTTCCCTGTAAACTCGTTCGATTAGCTTTATCAAATGAGGTTTTGTAGATTAAACCTATTTTATATTTTTCAGTAATTTCTTTAATTTTACCAACCATATCCATTGCGTGTTGCTCTGTCTCCAATTGGCATGGGCCAGCGATTAAACAAATTTTATTTTTGTTTGAAATTTCAATTCCGTTACAATTTACTATTTTATTTTGCATAATTAGACTTGCTTGCTTTAATAAAGGATGAAAATAAAGGATGAGGATCCAAAGGTCTAGATTTAAATTCTGGGTGAAACTGAACACCAATAAACCATGGATGACTATTTAATTCAATAATCTCAGGTAATTTATTGTCAGGTGACATGCCAGAAAAAATTAAACCATTTTTTTCAAATTTCTCTCTCAAATTATTATTTACTTCGTATCTATGACGATGCCTTTCTTTTATTTTTGATGATTTATATATTTTTTTTATGGCAGAATTATTTTTAAGCAAAGCTTCATATATGCCAAGCCTCATTGTGCCACCTAAATTTCTATCTGTGCCTTTTATAATTAAACCATCTTTACTCCACTCATTTATCAATCCGATTACTGGATAAATTCTTTTATCAAGTTCAGTTGATCCTGCGTTTTTGATTTTTAGTACATTTCTAGCAAATTCTATTACTGCCATTTGCATTCCAAAGCAGATACCTAAAAAAGGTATTTTTTTTTCGCGTGCATACTTAATACAAGCTATCTTACCCTCAGTACCTCGCTTTCCGAAACCTCCTGGTATCAATATACCAGAGACATTTTTTAATTTTTTTCTTATATTGTTTGATTTTAATTTATCTGACTCAATTCTTATTAAATTAATTTTAACTTTATTCTTAATTCCACCATGTGTTAAAGCTTCATCTAAAGATTTGTAAGCATCTTTTAAGTTCACATACTTCCCGATTATTGCAATATTGACTGTTTTTCTTGTATTTAAAACTGTATTTGTAATTTTTTTCCAAGGTTTAAGATTTGGTTTTCTCTTAGATTTTAAATTAAAGTATTTAAGAACTTGTTTATCTAATTTCTGATTAAAAAAACTTATAGGAGCTTCATAAATAGTTTTTACATCTACAGTTTCTATTACGTTTTCTATTTGCACATTGCAAAACAGTGATATTTTTCTCTTTTGATCAACTGGGATAGATTGTTCTGATCTACATATAACAATATCAGGTTGAATACCTATACTTCTTAACTCTTTTACAGAATGTTGTGTAGGTTTAGTCTTTATTTCGTCTGAGGATTTCATAAATGGCACTAAAGTTAAGTGAATAAATAACGATTTAAGTTTTCCATTCTCATTTGAAAATTGTCTAATAGCCTCTAAAAAAGGTAGGCTTTCTATATCACCGACAGTTCCACCAATTTCACATATTACAAAATCCTCATTTGTAATATCTTTCTTGATAAATTCTTTAATCCTATCAGTTACATGTGGGATAACTTGTACAGTTTTTCCAAGATATCCACCTTTACGTTCTTTTTTTATTATGTCAGAATAAATTCTTCCTGTTGTTATATTGTCTGACTGTTTAGAAGAAATATCTGTAAATCTTTCATAGTGTCCTAAATCTAAATCTGTTTCTGCCCCATCATCAGTTACAAAAACTTCACCATGTTGAAATGGACTCATGGTGCCTGGATCAACATTTAAATACGGATCCATTTTTCTAATACGGACTTTAAAGCCTTGTGATTTTAATAAATATCCAAGTGATGCTGATGATAATCCTTTTCCTAAAGATGATACCACGCCGCCGGTTACGAATATATATCGCGCCATGGAATTATCTTATAGACTGATTATTTAAAAATGAAAAGTACTAATTATTATTTTCTGGTACTTTTGGTGCGTCATCCGCATTTTCTTCAATTTTATCAATTACAGATGTTGTTGGGGTAAGTTCCCCCCTAGAAATAATAGTTAAACCAAGACTACAGATAATAAATAATGTTGCAATAATTGAAGTTGCTTTGGTTAAAAAATTTCCTGCTGATCTTGAAAACATAAAATTATCTTGGGATACACCTATTCCAAGAGCTCCTCCCTCAGACTTTTGGAGCAAAACAAGCACGACAAGAATAGCTGCAAGTATAATATTTAGAATTAAAAGTATATTTTCCACGAGGATTAATTAGACGTTTTTTTTATTATATCAACGAATTTTTTTGAATTAAGAGATGCTCCACCTACCAAAAGGCCGCCTATACCATCTATTTTTGAAATTTCATTTGCATTTTTTGAGTTAACAGATCCACCATATAAAATCTTTACAGAATTTTTGAATTTAAATTGTTTAAGGATTTTTTTTATATTTTTAATATTTTTTTCTAATTCATTTCTTGAAGGAATAATTCCTGAACCTATAGACCATACGGGTTCGTAGGCAATAATAATTTTATTTGTGTTTTTTATACCTTTAAGACCTTTGGATATTTGTCTTTTTAAAACTTGGAATGTAATTTTTTTTTTCTTTTCATCTATTGTTTCGCCTATACAAAATATAATGCTTAATTTTTCCTTTAATACAGATTTAATTTTTTGGTTGATAAGCAAATCTGTTTCTCCCTCATTTCTATTTTCTGAATGTCCTAATATAATGTATTTTGCACCAGCAGATTTGATGAGCTTTGCATTTACATTTCCTGTGTATGGACCATAATCACTTTTATAATAACAGTTTTGGGCACCTATATTAAGTTTAGTGTTGTTAAAATAATTTGAAAAGGATTTAAGCAATGTAAATGGGGGACAATAAATTATCTTAATCTTTTTATACTTTTTATTTTTGATCAAATTTAAAACAGTTTTTACCTTTGAAATATCATTAAAATTGCCATGCATTTTCCAGTTAGCTACAAAAATCATATTATTATTTGTCATACACAATATTTTAATTTATAGGTTTGTTTTTTGTAGTTCAATATATAAACGATTTTACTGATGTTAAAAAACTTAAGAGGATTTTCAAACACTAAATTAGCTGGTGTTCTTATAGCTATAATTATTGTTCCATTTGTATTTTGGGGAATGGGAAGTGTATTTAGTGGAGGCAATACTAACAATGTTGCTAAAATAAATAATAAATCAATTTCGACACAAGATTTTTTACAATATGTAAATCAGTCACGAATTAACTTGGAGTATGTAAAAGAAAATATAGAAAATAATGTTATTGAAGAAATATTAACTGGTCTTGTCTCTAATAAATTATTAGAAATGGAAATAGAAAGCTTAAACGCATCATTGTCTGAAAACATATTAGCAAATAAAATTAGAAGTGATGAAAAATTTGTTGATGATAAAAATTCATTTTCGAGACTGAAATATGAAAAATTTCTTTTAGAGAATAATCTTACAGCACCAATTTATGAAATAAAACTTAAGGATCAGGAATTAAAGAAAAATTTATTTGATTATGTAAGTGGAGGACTAATTTCACCATATTTTCTCAAAAATAAAATTTATATTAATGAAAACAAAGAACTTGAAATTGAATATTTCGATTTAGATCAAGTTTATAAAATCAATACATCTAAATCTGAGATCGATAAATTTATTAAAGAGAATGAAGATAATCTAAAAGAAGAGTTAATAGATATTAAATATACAAAAATTACACCAAAGACTCTTTTGGATATTAGTGAATTTAATGACGATTTTTTTAAAAAAATTGATGAAATAGAAAATAGTATATTTAATGGCTCTAAATTAAATGAAATTCAAAAAGCATATAATTTTAAAATTGAAGTAGTTTCAAATTTTAACAATGAGATAGATTCAGATGAAATTCTCCAAGAAATATATTCTAAAAGAAAAGAGGATAAAACTCAAATTATTGATAAAAATGACTTTTATCTTTTATATGAGATATCAAACGTAAAAAAAATTTTACCAGACTTAAATGATTTAAATTTTATTGAAAGAGTTAAAAATCAATTAGTGATGAAGCAAAAAATTGATTACAACAAAAAACTATTTAAAAAAATTCAAGATAAAAAATTTTCAAACGCTGAATTTTTAAATATTGCAAAGAATGAAAGTAATATTAAAAAATTGAAAATCAATTCATCCAATTTTGATGAAACTTTTAGTAGAGAGTCAGTAGAATTATTATATTCGCTACCTAAAAAAAGTTTTGTTTTGATTGCAGATAAAAATAATGATGTCTATTTATCTAAAATATCAAATATAAATACAAGTATGCTTAATAAAGATGCTGATAAAGTTAACGAGTATAAATTAAAGTCAAATAGTCAAGTAATGGGAGAAATATATAGTACTTATGACTTGTCTTTGAGTAAAAAATATAATGTTAAATTATTTAATAGCACGCTTGAGAGAATTAAAAATAATTTCAGATAATGCTTAATGTCAATTTTAACCAATTTAAATCTGGTTATTTAAAAAAAAAAAATCAAGTTTTATTTTTTTCGATTAATACAAAAGGTGAACAAGAAATAATTAATTTAATTAATAATCTTTTAATTGAAAAAAATAGTTTTGTTTTTGAGTCTGTGGAAAAAGGTAAAATTAAAGGTAGGTACACAATATTTGGTAGGAATCCAGATAAAATTTGGGAGTTTAATAACAATAGATGTCAAATTCTAACCGGGAACAAAAAAAAAATATTGATAGGAAATCCTAAAGAAAACATAGAAAAAATTATTGAAGAATTTAAATTTAATACACCTAAAAACTTACCTCCTATTTGTTCACTGATATCAGGTTATTTTTCTTATGACATTATTCGTTATATTGAAAGAATACCTAATAAAAATAAAGATGATTTAAACATACCCGATGCAAGAATATTACGTCCAAGAAACCTTGTAATTCACGATAACGTAAAAAGTAAGCTATATTTTATTGTCAATGTATTTAGTGACGAAAAAATTCAAAATTTAAAAACGAAATACGAAAAATCTATTAATGAAATAGAACAAATGGTTTTTTTAGCAAACTACTCCCAAAATTCATCATTTAATGAAAAAATAATTAAATTGAGTCCTATCAAATCAAATACCTCAAAGAAAAAATTTATATCAAATGTAAAAAAAGCAAAAAAATATATTAAAATTGGTGATATTTTTCAGGTTGTTCTAAGTCAAAGATTTCAAACTAAATTAACAAAAAAACCATTAGAAATTTACAAGAAACTTAGAAAAACAAATCCATCACCATTTATGTATTTTTTTAATTTTAATGATTTTCAGATTATTGGGGCAAGTCCTGAAATTCTTGTCAGATTAAGAAATAATAAAATAACAATAAGACCTATAGCTGGTACTAGACCAAGGGGTAAAAATAAAAAAGAAGATAATTTTTTTAAAAAAGATCTTTTGCAAGATAAAAAGGAGCTTTCCGAGCATTTGATGCTTTTAGACCTTGGTAGGAATGATACAGGCAAAGTATCAAAAATAAACACCGTAAAAGTTACAGAAAGTTTTAATGTTGAAAAATATTCTCATGTCATGCACATAGTTTCGAATGTGCAAGGGGAATTTAATAATAAGTTTTCTAAATTTGACACTTTGTTGTCTGGTTTTCCTGCTGGTACTGTATCTGGAGCACCAAAAATTAGAGCAATGGAAATAATTGATGAACTTGAGAATACAAAAAGGAAAGTATACGCAGGTGGTATTGGATATTTTTCTGCAAATGGTGATTTTGATACATGTATTGCTTTAAGAACAGCATTAACCAAAAATAAAAAATTTTATGTTCAATCTGGAGCAGGTATTGTTGCTGATAGCAAACCATTAAATGAATTTAAAGAAACGGTAAATAAAGCAAAAGCTTTATTAAAAGCACTAGAATAATTATGAAAATATTACTAATTGATAACTATGACAGTTTTACATTCAATTTATATCACTATATTTCTGTTTATGCCAAAGACGTTGATGTGATAAGGAATGATAAAATTAATTCCAAAGAAATTTTAAAAAGAAAATACAAAAAAATTGTTATTTCCCCTGGTCCAGGAAATCCGGATCAAGCAGGAAACTGTCTTAAAATTGTAAAGGACTTGTATAAAAAAATTCCAATTTTAGGAGTTTGTTTAGGACATCAAATAATTGGTCAATCATTTGGTTCAAAAATAGTACAAGCCAAGGAATTAGTTCATGGAAAAACAAGCAAAATTTATTCTAAAAAGATAGGGGTTCTTAGAAAAATCCCAAAAATATTTGAAGCAACAAGGTACCACAGCTTAATAATAGACAAAAAAACATTATCAAATGAGCTAGAGATAACAGCTGAAACTCATGACGGTAATATCATGGGTATTAAACATAAAAAATATAATACTCATGGTGTGCAATTTCATCCTGAAAGTATAAAAACTATACATGGTTTAAAAATATTGAAAAATTTTATTAAGAATTAAAATGGATAAATTTTTAGATAAATTAAGAAATAAACAAAACTTATCATTTGAAGAAAGTATTAATGCTTTTCAAATTTTAATGGATGGAAAAGCAAATGATGACGAAATATTCAAATTTTTGACTTACCTTTCTGAAAAAGGCGAGGTTTCAGATGAAATTGCAGGAGGTGTTGCCGTTTTGAGAGACAAAGCAACAAAAGTGAATGTGCAGAATTGCATTGATACTTGTGGAACAGGTGGTGATGGGAAAGATACATTAAATATTTCAACTGCTTCAGCTTTGTTATTAGCAAGTATGGGAGTTAAGGTTGCAAAACACGGTAATAAAGCAGTTTCGTCCAAATGCGGCTCTGCTGATGTTTTAGAGGCATTAAAAGTAAATATCAATTTAGATTCAAAAGGTGTAGAAAATCAAATAAATAAAAACCATTTTGGTTTCATGTTTGCTCCTAACTATCATAGTGCCATGAAATATGTCGGACCAACAAGAAAAAAAATTGGAAAAAGAACTATATTTAATTTAATTGGTCCATTAAGCAGTCCAGCAAAAGTTGAGAGACAAGTAGTGGGTGTATTTGATAGAAATTTACTTAAAATATTTTCTAGCGCATTAAAAAATTTAAATATCAAATTTGCCTGGGTAGTAAACAGTGAAGATGGTTTAGATGAAATATCTCCATATCAAAAAACCCATGTTATGCAATTGAAAAGAGGAGAAATAAGTGAAATCATTATTGATCCTGAGCAATTAAATATAAAGGCTGATAATTTTCAAACATTAGTTGGCAAAGATGCTGAATATAACTCTCAAAAAATAATTGAAATATTTAAGGGTGAAGATAATGATTTTTCGAAAGCTGTTTCTTTAAATGCAGCAGCTGGATTAATAGTTTCTGAAAAAGAAACGAATTTTAAAAATGCTTATGAAATGTCAAGAAATCATTTATTAAGTGGTAAAACACTAGAACATTTAAAAAAATTAAATTATGTCTAACAATGTTTTACAAAAAATCATCGACAAAAAGAAATTGAAACTTGAAAAGATAAAAAATGAAATATCCTTGGAAAGTATAAATGACCAAATAGAAAAAAATAATAATTTCATTGATTTTAAAAATAAAATTCAAAATAATATAAATAATAATAATTTATCAATTATTGCAGAAATTAAGAAAGCAAGTCCTTCAGCAGGTATTATAATTAAAAATTATGATCCTCTAAGTATTGCAGAGATTTATTTTAAAAATAAAGCTACATGCTTATCGATTTTAACAGAAGAAGATTACTTTTTGGGTAAATTGGATCATATTAAAAAAATTAAACAAAAAATAAATCTTCCTATTTTATGTAAAGATTTTTTTATAGATAAATTTCAAGTTAAACTTTCAAAAAGCTATGGGGCAGATGCAATTTTGATTATTCTTGCTGGTGTAAATGAAAAAATTGCTGATGAACTTTACCAAGAAGCTATTAATCAAAAAATGTCAGTTATTGTTGAAGTTCACACAGTAGATGAAGCAAAAAAATCTCTCAAATACCATGATGCTTTGATAGGAATAAATAATAGAAATTTAAAAACTCTCGAAACAAATATTAATACAACTTATGATATTCATGATGTTCTAGTAAATCACAATGGCCCTTTAATTTCTGAAAGTGGCATTAAAAGCAAAGAAGATGTTTTAAAAATCAGAAACAGCACAAAAATAAAAACTTTTTTAATTGGTGAATCAATTCTTAAAAATTTAGATAATAACAATATTTTTTCTATTCTTTAGTCCTAAAACCTTAATTTTATTGATCTTTTTTCTATTGTGATAATTGTAGAACTTTAATAGAACATCTGTGTACACAATTTGTTCTATGCTAACTAAAAAACAAAAAAACTTACTCTTATTTATCAACAAGAAGTTGAGATCTACAGGTGTATCCCCATCATATGAAGAAATGAAGGAATCTCTAAATCTTAAATCTAAATCAGGGATACATAGACTTATAAGTGCTTTAGAAGAAAGAGGTTTCATCAAAAGATTAGCTCACAAAGCAAGAGCTCTTGAAGTAGTCAAATTACCAGAAACTGCTTCTGCCAATGATATTTATAATAGTTTTTCACCAAGTGTAATTAGAGGTGGATTAGATGATAAAAATCTAGAGAATAAATCTGGTAGTGAAATACCAGTTTTGGGAAATATTGCAGCGGGCACTCCTGTAGAAGCTATTCAAAATGAAGTAATGAGAATTCCGATGCCAGATAACATCGAGAAAAATGGAGAGTTTTTTGGTCTAAAGGTTAAAGGAGACTCAATGATTGAAGCAGGTATTAATGATGGTGATACTGTAATAGTTAAAAAGGCTGATACTGCTGAAAATGGTAAAATTGTTGTAGCTTTGATTGATGATAATGAAGCTATGTTAAAAAGAATTCGTAGAAAAGGAAAAACTGTGGCACTAGAAAGTGCTAACAGAAATTATGAGACTAAAATTTTTGGTCCTGACAGAGTAAAAGTACAAGGCGTACTAGTATCTTTATATAGAAACTTCTAATAAAATAGTCTAAATATTTTCGGATGAAAAAAGTTGCAACTCGGTTTGCACCCTCACCTACTGGGCCATTACATATAGGTGGAGTAAGAACTGCTTTATTTAATTGGCTATATTCAAAAAACCATAATGGAAAATTTTTTTTAAGAATTGAAGATACTGATAAGGAAAGATCAAAAGAGGAATTTAAATCACAAATTTTAAATTCTCTTAAATGGATAGGGATTAATCATGATGGAGAGGAGTATATTCAATCAAAAAATATTGAAAGTCATATTAAAGTCGTTAATAAATTATTAGAAACCGGAAATGCTTACAAATGTTATTGCTCCTCAGATGAAATAGAAGAGCAAAAACTTAGAGCTAAACAGAAAAAGATACCTTATATTTATAATAGAAAATGGAGGGAAAAAAGTGAAAAAGAGGCTCCTCAAGATGTAAAACCAGTTATAAGATTTAAAAGTAAAATTGAGGGCAGCACAAAAATTAATGATTTAGTTCAAGGAGATATAGAAATTGAAAATAATACAATTGAAGATTTTATAATTTTACGAAGAGATGGAACACCAACATATAATTTATCAGCTTCAGTAGATGACCATATTATGGATATGACTCATATAATTCGAGGTGATGATCATAAAATCAATACATTTAAACAAATTCAAATTTATGAGGCGCTGCAATGGAAAAAACCTTTATTTGCACACATACCTTTAATTCATACATTGGAAGGTAAAAAATTATCAAAAAGAGATAATGCTTCAACAATTGATGATTACGAAAAAATTGGAATTATGCCTGATGCCCTAAGAAATTATCTTATGAGATTAGGATGGTCTTATAAAGATAAAGAAATATTTTCTCTGGAAGAAAGTATTAAATATTTTAATTTAGAAGGTATTGGAAAATCACCTTCAAAACTTGATATGTCACGAATTTTATCAATGAATGAGTATTATATAAAAAATAAAAGTAACGATGATCTTTTCCAAAGTTTTGAGGAATATTGTAAAAATTTTAAGGAAAATATTAACAATGAAAAACTAAATATTATAAAGAAATCATTAACTTTTTTAAAAAATAAAGCAAAAACAATGGAAGACATTTATAACAATTCAAAATTTATTATAAATGATGAGATAATTATTGAAAAAGCTGAAATGAGTTTACTAACTGAAAATGCAAAAAATATAATCAAATCTTTCATGAAAAAAGTAAATGAAATAGAAGTTTTTAATAAAGAAACATTAGAACCAATAATAAATAATTTAATATCAGAGAATCAAACAAACTTTAAAGGTGTAGGACAGCCATTAAGAATTATTTTAACAGGCTCAAAATTTGGACCTGGAATATATGATATTATAATATCGTTAGGAAAAAAAAGAGTTTTAGATAGATTAAGTAAGGTAGGATAAAATTACTTTAGATGCCTGGTCACTTGCAGAGGTTGAAGACTTTAAATCATCTATAGTATTTTTAACAACAGACATTTGTTCTTTAATTAAATTAGGTTTTTTCATAAAGTAATAAAAAGTTTTATAAATCTCATTTGGATTACATTCATTCTGCAAAAGTTCTGGAATGATTTCTTTATTATTGATTATATTGATCATATTTACATATTTAATTTTCAATAAAAATTTAGCTAAATGATAATTAAAAAAATTCATTTTATAAATTATCATTGAAGGAATATTATTTTTACATACTTCTAGAGATACAGTTCCAGATTTCACAATTGCAAAAATTGATTTTTTTAAAGTTAGAGATTTAATTTTATCATCACTGACAACTTCAACGTTTGAAAGTTTTTCTGCTAATAATTTACTTTTTATCATTTCTTTAAATTTTTGAGTAGAATGAAAAATATAATGATACGAATTATCTTTTAAATTCATTTTCTTTATAAAATTAATTAATACTGGAAAAAGGATTTTAATTTCACTATCTCTACTGCCTGGAAACAAAGATACAATATTTTTTTTTTCTACAAAATCATTAATCTCGACATTTATATCCTTTTCCATGGAATCTAACAAAGGATGTCCAACAAAAGTATTTTTTAAATTTTCTTTATCAAAGAATTTTTTTTCAAAACCAAATAAAAGAAGAATATGATCAAGAAATTTTTTCATTTTTTTTACTCTTCCCTCTCGCCATGCCCATACCTTTGGTGCAATAAAATGTATTGTTTTGATTTTTGGATTAATTTGTTTGACTTTTTCAGAAACACGTAATGAGAAATCAGGGCTATCAACTGTAAGAAGAATACTAGGATTAAACTTAATCACTTCATTTACAGTTAAATCAATTTTTTTTTTTATTTTTAAAAAGTTATATACGACATCAGTAAAAGCCATATAAGTAATATCTTTTTGATCATATATAGATTTAATTCCCAAAGATTTTAAATTATTGCCACATACACCAAGATATTCAATATCCTTTTTTTTTTCATTTAGACTCTTAATTACATTTGAAGCCAATTTATCCCCTGAAGGCTCGCCTGTTAAAACAAATATCTTATTCATATCACATGTAAAATCATTTTATTTTTATTGGAAAATTCAATTATTTTTTTTTTATCTAAAATTATATGTTGATTGTTTTTTAAAACTATACCCTTCAAACCAACTCTTTTACATTCTTTTATTGTATCAAATCCTATTGTTGGTAAGTCAGCCCTTAAGTCTTGTTTTTTTTTTGGAAACTTTATTAAAAAACCATTATTTTTTTTCACTTTACTTATTTTTGATAACATTGATTGAGTGCCTTGTTTTTTTTCATACGAAATAAGTTTATTATTTCTAATGACAGCGGCTTGAACGTGATTATGAGAATTAATTGAATACAAATATCTTATACCTTTATTAATCTCTCTTTTCTGGTTTAAGTTGGGTTTTAACTTGCTATAAGTTCCTTTTTTTAAGGTTAATTCAGGATTGAATTTATTCAGTTTTAAAACTTTTATTTTATTTTCTCCTAATATTTTTATTAATTCTTTTAATATGGCCGCATCTCCAAATTTTGCTGCTTTAATAATTCTTGGCAAATAATAAATTCCTTTTAAATCAAGTTTTAATGATGAAATCTTTGGTTTTTCAATATTCCCAGCAAATATCACTTTTTTACAATTTTTGCTTTTTATTAAATTTAATATTTTTCCAAATTTTGCTATACCAATATGAAAACTATTATCAAATTTTTTAAAGATATTTCTTTTTGTTAAATCAATAATAAAAAAATTTATTTTTTTTCTTTTTATACTTTTAATAATTAATTTTGGTAAATTTCTATTGCCGAGGAATAAACAAATCATTTATTATTCATAGGAACAGATATAGGTCTTTTTTTATCGGAATTAATAAATTTTACGATATTATTAACATATTTATTTTCTTTTAATTCATGACCTAAATTTTCAATATTTTTTCTAAATGTGTCATCACAAAAAATAATATCATATGCGCTTTGAATTTTTTTAATATCTTGATTTGATATACCTGATCTTCTTAAACCAATCAAATTTAATCCTGTTAAATAATTTCTATTTCCTAGAGATAAACCGTAAGGAATAACATCGCTTAATACTCCGGTCATTCCTCCTATCATTGCAAATTCACCAATTCTTGAAAATTGATGTATTGCACAACTTCCACCAACAATGGCGTTTTTATTTATTGAAACATGACCACCAACTTGCACGTTGTTAGCAAGAACTATGTTATCATCTATCATGCAATCATGTGCTACATGACAATAAACCATGAATAAGTTATTATTTCCAATTTTAGTGATGCTACCACCTTGTTCTGTACCTGGATTTATATTCACGTACTCTCTTAATTTATTATTATCTCCAATTATTAAAGAATTTTTTTCACCTTTATATTTAAGATCTTGTGGGGGTGTTCCAATTGAACAAAATGGATAAATCTCATTTTTTTTTCCTATTTTTGTATTCCCAGTTATATTTACGTTTGTATGAATTATTGTATCATCACCAATTTCAACATTAGGACCAACTATAGAATATGGACCAATTTTTACATTGTTACCTATAAGTGCTTTACTATCTATTATTGCTGTTTTATGGATCACAATTAAATAAATAACAAAATTATTTATTTATACCTATCAACTATTGCTACTGTTTATTTCTTCCTATCAACAATTGTTGCAGCCCATTGTGCATCTGCCATTTTATTACCATCAACAAAAGCTTCGCCTTGATATTTCCAAACTCTTCCATGAGATCTTATAGCCTCAATATTTAATTCAAGCTTACAATCTGGGATAACTGGACTTCTAAATCTAGCCTTATCAACAGTCATTAAAAAAACTAGTTTATTTTCATATGTTGATTTATCTATACCTGCAGCTGTTAGGGCTGCTGCTGCCTGCCCAAATGCCTCTACAATTAAAACACCTGGCATTACTGGCTCTCCTGGAAAATGACCTTGGACAAAAAAACTATCTTTTTTTACGTTTACAATTGCTGTAGCAGATTTTAATTTTTTTATATTTATTAATTCATCTATTAGAAGCATGGGTTCTCTATGAGGTAATAAATTTTTAATATCTTCTTTATTTAATTTATCTGTCATTTTTTATTTTCTTTTAAAAATAATTTAATGTCTTTTGCTGGATAGCCCATAACTTTTGTATTGTCAGGTATATTTTTAATAACACCGCTACCCCCTCCTATTTGCACATTATTGCCAATTTTTAGATGTCCAGATATACCAGCTTGACCACCTATTAAAACATTATCACCAATTTCAGAGCTTCCAGCAAAACCAACCTGTCCTGCTATTATGCAGTTTTTTCCAATTTTTACATTATGAGCGATATGAACTTGATTATCTAAAAATGTATTTTCTCCAATAATTGTGTTCCCTAATGAACCTCTATCGATTGTATTATTTGAACCAATTTCTGCATTATCTTTTATTATAACCATACCTATATGAGGATATCTTAAATTTTTACCTTTTTTTGGAAAAAAACCAAAACCTTTTTTACCAATAACTGCACCATCTAAAATATTGACATTATTTCCAACAATAGTTTTTTTTAAAATAACATTTGAACCTATAGAGCAATTTTTTCCAATTGTAACGTTGTCCTCTATTATAGAATTATGCCCAATAAAAGTGTTGTTGCCTATCTTTACATTTCTACCTATGAGAACATTTGAACCTATAGTTATTTTTTTCGATTTGACTAATTTTTGATTTGTTGATTTTATATATTTAAAATTATCGTTTAATGAGTCAGGATAAAAAAGTTCAGTAATACTTGCAACAGCAAGGAGAACATTATTAACTAAAAGTATATTTTTATTAGGTAAATATGCCTGGAATTTGGATGCTGTAATAATAAAATTTGATTTAATTTTGGGAATTAATCTAAGATATTTTGAGGAATGTAGAAAAGTCAAATCATTTTTGTTTGCATCGTCTAAAGTTTTTATATCATTCAAATATATATTTTTTTTTATGATATTATTTATTTTAAGTTTTTTGCAAATCTCATTAATTGAAATTTTTTTTATTTTTTTAAAAAAAATATTTTTATTCATCAAATTTTATTTTTTGAACAGATTTGTTTAGTTCTTCCAGTATTTGCTTGGTAATATCTAAATCTTTTTTACCTATAATTATCATTTTTTTTGGAAGAACCATTGTAATTGAATTTTGCTCAACATAATTTGAAATTATTGGATTTAGTTTTTCAAGTAATAAATTATTATATTTTATTTTTTTTCTGTTTAAATTCTTATTAAAATTTTGTCTTTCTAATTTATAATCATTTATTCTTATTCTTATCTCATTTACTTTTTTATCGTAAATACTTTCTTCAATTATATTTCAATAAAAGCAATCTTTTCATTTGCTGCAACAACTTCAAATTTAAGAAATGTCAAAATTATAATTAAAATAAATTTCATTAAAAAGATGTTCCAATTTGAAATCTGAATGACTCAGTTTTATCAGAACTCGCATCAGTAATTGGTATAGCATATGAGAAAGATAATGGTCCTATTGCTGTAAACCAATCAACGGCAACTCCAGTTGAAGATCTTATTTTATCAGAGTCTAATGAGCTATCGTAATCAACATGCCATAGATTTGCTGCGTCTACAAATAAATTAAAATCAAGATTTTCAAATTCATTAAAAAAATTTGGAAATGAAGAGGTAAAATTAACAGCTGCACCATAATTTCCACCAATATACTGAGAACCATCTTTTGGTCCAACTTTACCAGCTTCAAATCCTCTCAATTTACTTGAAGGTATATATACTCTTTTTGAAACACGAACATCGCTATCAATAGAATTAACAGCTTTTAGGAATAATTTTCCTGCTAAAAGAAAATTTTCAGTAATCGAATGATATTTAGAGGCAGTTAAAGTGTTTTCTAAAGAGTTATCATCAGAATAAATAGGCAACGACTGACTAAATTTTGTAAAGAAACCATCTGTTGGTTGAAAGTTCTGATTAAGTTTATTTAATGTGACTGAATATAAGAACAAATTTTCAAAATAATCTCCCTCCTGTCTTTTTTTAATATCTGAAGCAGAGTCTGATGTTACTAGTTTTTCATAATAATTTGAAACGTCAAAGTTTATGTACACATCTTGAAATTGTTCAAAGCCTGTACCTAAACTTAACCCTGTTCTTGATGTTTTATAACCACTAGATGACATAAAATCCGATACTGTGCTTTCAATAGTTGTATTTAAAGATCTATCAGAATTTCTAAAATTTGGGTTCAATACGCTAAATTTTCCTCGTATCTCATCATTAGATAAAGCGAAATTTGTGTCAAGCGTTATAGCTTTACCTAAATAATTTTTTTCTTTTAAACCAGCGGAAAATGAAGAGCCACCTGTCCCAGTCCCGACACCAGCAAAAATTTCACCAGTTGGCATTTCCTCAACTGTTATATTGATAACTTTGTTATTATTCTCTGTAGAGTTTAGGATTTTACTTTTGACTGTTTTGAATATTCCCGATGATTTTACATTATTAATTGATTTATCAAATAAAATTTTGTTATAAGGATCTCCTTCATCAACTATTAATGCATTCCTTATTACTTTTTCCTCTGTTATGAAATTGCCAAATATATTGATTTTATCAACATAAGATTTTTCGAGTTGGTTTAAAAAAAATTGAATGTTTATTTTGTTTTGATCAATTATATTTTCCTCAAATTTAGCATCTATAAATACAAATTCTTTTTGTAAAGCTATTTTATCAATTTCGTCCTTGATTTCATCAATTGATTTTATTGAATATAAAGAACCTTTTAATTTTTCAAATATATTAATAATTTTCTCAAAATTTTCGTATGCATTATCATCTGTAATATTTAAAAAAAAATCGTTAAAATAAAATTTTTCACCTGCATCAATAGAGAAAATTAATTTAAAATTTTCATTATTTTCAACAGTAGCGTATGAAGATTTAACTTTGACATTATAATATCCTCTATTTTTATAAAATTTATTTAATAAATTTATATCTGTTGATATTCGATTTGGATTCAAATATTTGTTTTTTGTTATAAATTTCCAGGCACGTGTTTCCTCTGATAAGATTATTTTTCTAAGTTTTCTGCTTTTAAATACTTTATTACCAGTAAAAATAATTTCATTTATTTTAGCTCTTTTGCCCAAGTTAAAATTATAAATTAGATCTACAGAATTGTTGGCGTTATCTATAATTTCAGCTTTAATATCAGCAAAGTAAAAACCATTTATTCTAACTATGTTGTTTAATTGATTTTTTTGCTCGATAATTTTTGACTCGATAAATGGATATTTTTCAGTTTTACGAGTAATTTTTTCCAATTCCTTTAAAATAGTTTTATTTTTTATACCATTGATTTATATTTCTTGAATAATTGGATTTTCTTTAACAATTATATTTAATTTACCTAAATTAAAATTAATTTTCAAATCTTTGAAATAGTTTGTCTGAAAGAGATTTTTAAATGTGTTATTAATAATATTTGAATCAATATCGTCTCCAATTTTTAAATTTGAAAATAATATTATAGTTTCATCTGCTAATCGGTCATTACCTACAATATTAATACTTTTTAATTGTTCTGATAAAGCGCTGTTATATATAAAAAAATTTATCGCAAATAGCAGTGTTAAAAATTTTATTTTATTTATTAATTTCCTCATTTTCATATAGGTATTTTTTTACTTTATTAACCATGATATAGATATCATTTATTTTCTTTGGATACTTATTGTAATATTTTGATAAGTATGGATCTTTAAGTTTTTTCAGTAATTTAATTTGCATTTTTTGAAAATTTATATTTCCATTAAGGAATTTTTTAACAAAATAATCATTTACCGTTACAAGAATTATTTCATAGTAAGAATTATTCCTTTTATATTCTTTAATAAGTTTAAGTAATGGAAAATTTGAAACAGATGGTTTGATAAAATTTTCACCATTTAAATTTTTAAAATTTATATCTTTATTTCTTTTATAAGTTACTGATGTTTTATAAAAAATTGAATTAAAAATAGGTATTTCCATTTGCGTATCATGAATAAGAATTTTTGAAAGTCCATTTTTAAAATTTACCAAAGCATGAACATATGATTTTGGATGAATAACTATGTCAAATTTATTTATTGGTAAATTAAATATTTTTGAGGCTTCTATTAGTTCAAATAATTTATTCATCAAAGTTGCTGAGTCTACAGAAATTTTATGACCCATATTCCAGTTTGGATGCTTTATTACATCAGAAATCCTAGCATTTCTTATTTTGTTTTTTGATTTATTTAAAAAAGGTCCTCCGGATGCTGTTAAATATATTTTAGAGATCATTTCATGATTAGAATTTCTAACTAATGACCAGATTGAAAAATGCTCTGAGTCTAGTGGTATAAAATTTGATTTATATTTCTTTAATTTGTTATTTATAAATTTCCATCCACATATAATTGACTCTTTGTTTGCACTTGATAAATTTTTTGAATAGGGTATCACTTGAAGTGTTGGTTCCAAACCGTCAAATCCAGATATACCAACAATTGTGACATCAAATTTTTTTTTATTATTTTTCAAAAAATCCGAAATATTGTTAAATATCCGTATGTTTTTATTTAAACCATAATGTAAAACTTTTTTATGCTTTATAATTAATCTTATGTTTTTATTTGTCGATAAAGCTACGATTTCAAGTTTAGATTTATAATTTCTAATTATATTTAGTGATGACCTGCCTATTGAACCAGTTGAACCTAAAAGTAATATTTTTTTTCTCATAATTATTTAAAAAAAAACAAATATTTTTATACCTACTGGAACTGCAAATATTATTCCATCTAATCTATCAAGCAAGCCGCCATGGCCTGGTAAAAATTTTCCAGTATCCTTGATATTGGCCTTTCTTTTTAGATAAGAAAAAAATAAATCACCAGACTGTGATACCATTGAAATAAGAAAAGTAAAAATTATTAAACTAATAGAAAAATTAAAATACAGTATAAAAAGCATACAAATTATCAATGAACATATAAAAGATCCAATCATACCTGCATATGTTTTGTTTGGGCTAATGGATGTTAGTTTTTTACCTTTAAATATTTTACCAAATATATACCCACCAATATCAGTAAATATGCAAATTGATAAAATAAATAAAAATATATTTTGTTTATTCTCAAATTCGCCTGAAAGAAAAAAA
>LULI01000305.1_pt1 | contig 23405 bp, 20 predicted proteins | sample 728191 | NCBI WGS metagenome assembly LULI01 (sample SAMN03860293, study PRJNA289734) | marine metagenome | biome: seawater column; feature: ocean; material: water; isolation source: Red Sea water column Station 169 - depth 50m | place: Saudi Arabia: Red Sea | collected 2011-10-15 | depth 50 m | reverse complement strand
GAATGCTTTCTTGGCTTCATCATAAAATTTAAACCTCTCAATAGATGAAATTTTCCAATGTTCTCCTGAGATTTTCTTAGTTATGTCAATTATTTCTTGGTGAACTTCATTTAACTGATCTGGATTTCCATCAATTTCCATCCTTTGAATAGGAGAGTCAACAAAGCTATCTAGAGGAAATACGGAGAGTATAGCCTCGGCGGCTCTTGCAGCATTTACACCATCAATACGATGAACTCTGGAGTTCATCGAATAGGCAGGAAAATTTGAGTCACATAAAATTAATTTATCTCCATGACCCATTGCTCTTAAAGTGTGCAAAACCTCTGGACTGAGAATAGGATCAATTTTAATAAGCATGGTATATAGAACTAAATTAATTCCTTGAATTCAACTTAATTAATTAATCTTTACTGGTTTGGATCTTAGCTTTCTGACAGTCTCTAGCTCTGCTTTCCTACAAAGCTTTGGAGGGAGACCTTTATTTATAAGTTTTAAATCTTCAAACACTATTTCGCCCATTTCATAAAATACAGACTCTAGAGCTCCCGCTCTATGTGCTGAGAAAAGAATATTTTTTGATTTACGTATGGGATCATCTTTTTTTACTGGCTCCTCGGGAAATACATCTGTTGCAACTTTTATTTTCCTTTTTTTTGAAATTTTTAGTAGGTCTTTAAAATTCACTACATTAGCCCTACTTAAAATTAGTAAACAAGAATTTTGTTTCATCAGATTCAGTAGCTTTTTATCAATCATATGTTTGTTTTTTGTCGTGATCGAACTTAGAACATATATCACATCTGATTTTTTAAATATTTCATTAAGAGAATTAATTTTACAATTATTTTCCTCAAGCAACTTGCTTGGAAGCCATGGGTCGTATGCAAGAAAATTATTTGTGAAAGGTTCTAACAAGGGCTTTAACTTTTTGGCCAAATCTCCAAAACCAATAAAACTGATAGTATTATTATGCAATAAACTACAATTCATGTTACTTTCTAATCCATATTTTTCTTTATTATTTATAAAATCTATATGTGATTGATGAATTTCCCTCTTCAGGGATAAAGTAAAACCAACTGCAATTTCAGCAACTGTTTGAGCAAATACGGGAGCAGTGGATAGAATATAGATACCATTTCTAAAACAATACTCATAATCCATATTGTCCATGAAGTTGCTCTCAACATTGAATATAGCTTTAAGTTTTGCTGCCTTTTTTAAAATTGAATTTGGAAGGTCAGGTTGTCCAATTATAAAATCTGCTTTTGATATGTTATTTTCATAAAATTTATTTTTATTTTTTATTGGTGCATTAATAAGTTTGAAATTTTTTTTTAAATAAACAAGCTTATCTTTAGAGAAGATAAGATCCATTTGTCTTGGAAAAGGATCAACAATTATTGTTTTCATTACTTGATTATATCAATTATTTATTTTTTTGATAATCTAAGTTGAAATGAAAAGATCTGAAATAAATGCTGCAATATCTGAAGCTAAAGACATGATTGATAGATATTCGTGGGTTCTACCTAAATGGGGCTATTGGTCGAAAGAAGAGTACAACAATAATCCTAACTTAAAAAAATATTTAAAAAATCATCAAATGGGTTGGGATGTTACTGATTTTGGTAAAGGCGAATTCGAAAAAAAAGGTATAACCTTGTTTTGTATAAGGAATGGAATACAGGGTAATAACGATGATAAACCCTACGCAGAAAAGTTATTGTTTATGAGAGAGGGTCAAGAAATTCCTTTTCATAGCCATAAGGTAAAACTGGAAGATATAATTAATCGGGGAGGCGGGGAATTAGTAATTGAATTTTTAGAAGTCGACTCAAATTTAATTGAATTAAAATCTAAAATTGACGTTCTTGTTGATGGTGAAATAGTTTCCGTTGCACCAAGAGAGCCCTTAATTTTAAAAAGAGGTCAGAGCGTCACTGTTGAAAGAAACATATATCATAAATTTTACTCAGCTGAGGGTTCAGGAATGGTTATGGCAGGAGAGGTTTCTCAAGTCAACGATGATAATAAAGATAACTATTTTTTAGAAAGTGTGGGAAGGTTTACTGAAGTTGAAGAAGATGAAGTTGCGATACATCCTCTCTGGAATGAAATATAATGCAAAGAGGTATAATTGGCCTTGGAATGTGGTGTGTAGATACCACATACAAAATAGATAATTTACCTGAGAGAGGTAAATTAGAAGCAATTTCTAATACTTTTCAATGCGTAGGTGGAGGTCCATCAAATGTTTTGACAGATTTAAATTCTTTAGGATTTAAACATCCAATGTACGCAATGGGATCAATTGGACTTGATACAGATGCATCAATTATAAAGAAACATTGTAGAGAAAATAAAATAGAGACTAAATATTTAATTGTATCAAAGCAAATTTCTACTTCTCATACCGTTTGTATGTTTGAGAAACAAAAAGAAAGAACTTTTTTATATTATCCAGGGGCAAACAGTTTACTTGATAAAAAACATTTTAAAATTAACCAATTAAAAATTGCACCTAAAGTTCTTTATGTTGGATATATAACACTATTAGGTAAATTGGACAAATTTGATGTTGACAAAAAAACTCGATTATCAAAAGTTTTAAAAAAAGCTAAAACTAAAAATGTGATAACGGTTTTAGATTTAGTTTCAAATAAGCACCCTAAATACAAAAATATTATTGAAAGCTCATTGCCATTCACCGATTATTTGCTTTTGAATGAAATTGAAGCAGAGATACTATTTAATAGAAAAATTAACGACTTCAATAAAAAACTTAATCAAAAAACCTTAACTAAGTTAATCAGTAAAGTTTTCAAAAAGGGAATTATTAAAGGAGTTGTTATTCATAGTCCAACTGAGTCGCTCTATTTTGATAGATCAAAAAAAATCTATACTAGATCAAAGGTTTTACCAAAAAGCAGAGTAATAAATTCAGTTGGAGCTGGAGATGCTTTTTGTGCAGCGTTTATATTTGGAATACATGAAAATTGGGACATAAAAAAAACTCTCAAAAAGGCTCATGCAGCTGGGACATATATGATGAAAGTTAATGCCTCTTCTGGAAATTTACCCAATATATCTAAATTATAATTTTAAAACTTTTTCAGTGATCTCAAGGTCTTTTAAAAGTTTCCTGTCGGGTATGAGTTTATTTTTCTTTAATTCAGAATGGTAAAGTTTTACAGCATCCTTAGGTTTAATGTTACTTTCAACAACTTCTCTCATAATTTTTACTAATAAGATAGGATCTTCAGCTAAGTTAATTTTTCTCCCAAACAAAGCTACTTTCGCACCATATTGACTGGCTTTTTTAATTAATTCAAAACAATCTCTTGTTGTGCCCTTGCTACCCCCAAGAATACCAACAATAAGATTTTCAGGATCGAAGTTGGCTAGTTCCTCCATCGCTTTTGGGCCATTGTAAGCTATTTTCAAAAAAAGAGGTCTCTCATCTTTAGTCTGACCAGCTATTGCTTTTATAATGCAATCGTTAACGTAATCACCCATTTGTCTTATGTTCATATTTAGATCAATAGGGGAATTGAATACTTCTAAAAAATGTTTGAATTTATATTTTGAAGCTTCAATTCTAAATTCTTTGTAGGCATTTAACATTGCAAGGTCATAGTCAACATTATTAGAAAACGTTACAGAAAATAAACCAAGGTTGACTAATTTACTTACTTTATTTATTTGAGCAGACCGAAAAGGTCTGGGGTAAGTTTTTCTATAATTTCCATTTCTCATCAGCCAGATATCAGTCGTATCATTCATTCTAATAGCAGGTGTAATACTTGAATTTTTAAATAAATTTCTTTTTACAAGATCTTCACCAACTGATGCAGACATTAGCATAATATCTACTAAATTAGATTTAGTCATCGATATCATTGCATTTTTGTAATCTACTAGGTTTTTATATCCTTTTAGTACTTTTCCATTTTCATTTCTTTTTGATCCAGGTGTTGTGATACCCATTGCTAGATCGCCATCTTTAGCATCTGCTATAATGAAGTCTCTTGGAGAATATTTATTATTTTTTATTCTAAGAATTTTTTTATCTAAAGACTTCTTCATAATTTGATTATACTCAATTCTATAAATAGAAAATAGTTTTATTCTCTATATAATATAAAAATGTATTTAGGTATTGATCTTGGTACTTCTTCGATGAAGTGTTTGCTACTTGGAGAAGAACAAGAAATTTTGTTGAGTGTCAATAGTGAAGATATACCATTGTCCACTCCTCAAAATGGGTGGTCAGAACAAGATCCATCATTTTGGATAAAAGCATTAGATCAGTGTATCAAACAAATTGTTTTAAAATTTGATTTATCGCAGATCAAAGCTGTATCTTTTTCCGGACACATGCATGGTGCAACTTGTATTGATAAAAATCATAAGGTCATAAGGCCTTGTATACTATGGAATGATACACGTAGTTTTAGGCAGTGCAGTCAAATTATGGCTGACGAGACTGTTATGGATATAGCTGGAAATATAGCAATGCCTGGTTTTACATCACCAAAAATCTTATGGATGAAAGAACACGAAAGTGAAAATTTTAATTCAATTGCAAAGGTTTTATTGCCGAAAGACTATTTAAGGTTTTATTTAACAGGAGAGTTTTTTAGTGATTTGTCAGACGCAGCAGGCACTTATTGGTTAGATGTAAAAAATAGAACTTGGTCTAATAAACTTTTAGATATCGGCTCAATGGATATTTCGCAAATGCCTAAAACTTGTGAGGGGACAGATCAAACAGGTGTAATAAAAAAAGAGATTGCAGAAAAATATGGTTTTAATAACTCTTGCAAAGTTTTTGGTGGAGCAGGAGATAATGCTGCAGCCGCTGTTGGATTAGGGCTTTACCAAGAGGGAAATGCTTCATTATCTTTGGGTACTTCTGGTGTAATTTTTTGCTCAACAAAAAATTTTTTAAAAAATTATGATGATGCAATACATTCCTTTTGCCACTGCTTACCAGAAACATGGCATCTCATGTCAGTGATGCTCTCTTGTACATCAAATGTTAATTGGTTTATAAATAATTTTAATTCATCAATTGATGAGATTAATAAAGTGTTAAGTTCTGTTTTAAATAATTTTTCTGATATAAATAGATACCCTTATTATCTTCCTTATCTCACAGGTGAAAGAACCCCAATTAATGACCCTCATATAAGAGCAAGTTTTCACGAAATGGGTATTGACACTAATCGAGATACATTAATCTATAGTTTAATAGAAGGTATTTCTTTTGGTTTGTATGATAATTATTCTTCCTTAGTTAAGACAGGTATAAAGTTAGATAACATCTTTGTAATAGGAGGTGGTTCTAAAAATGATAGCTGGATACAAATACTTGCTTCATTGATGGAGAGAGATTTATCTATAACGGATGCTTCAGATACAATGGCTGCTTTTGGGGCTGCTAGAATAGCATTTCTTGGTTACAATAATTTAAAACCAAGTGAAGCCCTTAGTCTTCCAAGAGTCAAAAAAATTATAGGTAAGAATGAAATTCAAACGGATATTTTAAAAGACAGATTTTTAAGGTGGAAAAGCTTTTATTTAGGAAAAAATGTCTAGTAACCAAAGAATAGAATTCCCTGAATTAGTAAACAAAATAATAGAAAATGTTATTAAAATTAATCAAAGTCGTTATTTTATTGCAATTTCAGGAGCGCCAGCATCTGGAAAAAGCACAATATCTGAAAAATTAAAGTCTGAACTAATATCAAAAAACCACCAATCAAGTGTTCTTCAAATGGATGGTTTCCATCTAGATAATAATATTCTTGAGAAAAAAAAATTGATTGAGAGAAAAGGGGCACCGGAAACATTTGATGTACTAGGTTTATTAAATTGTTTATTAAGATTAAAAAACGAGGGTGAAGTAATTGTTCCTATCTTTGATAGATCATTAGAACTATCAAGATCATCTGCATTAGTCATATCTGAGAATACAAAAATTATAATAGTAGAGGGTAATTATTTATTGCTTGATCAAGAACCATGGAGAAAAATTCATAATTTTTTTGACACAACTATAATGATTGATTGCAATAAAGATATTTTAGAAAAAAGATTAATTGAAAGATGGGAGAGTTATGGGCTATCTAATGATCAAATTAAAAATAAAGTTTATAAAAATGATCTTCCAAATGGATTAAATGTTATTAGTAAAAGTATTTCTGCTGAATTTAATTTAATAAATTAATCTTGAGGTGGTTGCTTAGCACCTGTCATATATGCGACAGCATCAGACATTTCATGTTTCTTTGGGTCAATTACACATAATCGGGTTCCAAGTCTATGAATATGTATTCTATCAGCTACTTCAAAAACATGAGGCATGTTATGAGAAATTAATATGATGGGAATTCCTCTAGACCTCACCTCACCGATTAATTCTAAAACTCTTCTACTTTCTTTGACACCTAGAGCGGCAGTAGGCTCATCCATAATAACGACTTTAGTTCCAAATGATGTTGCTCTTGCAACTGCAACACCTTGCCGTTGGCCTCCAGACAATGTTTCAACTAATTGATTTATATTTTGTATGGTTAATAGACCAAGATCAGACAGTCGTTTTCTAGCTTCATCTGCCATTGCTTTTTTATCTAAAAATTTTAAAAAACTACCCATAAAGCCTTTTTGTCTAATTTCTCTGCCTAAAAACATATTATCAGTGATTGATAAAGCAGGTGAAAGTGCAAGGTTCTGATAAACAGTTTCGATACCTAATTTTCTTGCTTCTATAGGTGATGTAAAAGTAACTTTATTTCCATCAAGCAATATTTCACCACTATCAGGTATAACAGCACCACATAACACCTTAATTAGTGTAGATTTTCCAGCACCATTGTCTCCAATTACTCCCAAAACCTCACCTGGATAAAGCTCTAAATCAGCACTATCGAGTGCAACAACTTTACCGTATTTTTTTGACAACTTATTTGCTACTAGCACTGGCTGCATTATGCTGAGACCTTTCTTATCCATTGATCTATTCCAACAGCCACTATAATAAGACAACCTAAAGCAAATCTTTGCCACAATACATCAAGACCTGCTATGGACAGACCTGAGCTAAATACACCCACAATCAAAGCTCCAAATAAAGAGCCAATTATAGTGCCCCTTCCACCAAAAAGAGAAGTTCCACCTATCACAACAGCTGTGATGGAGTCTAAGTTACCCTCATAAAAAGATGTTGGAGACACTGAACCAACTCTACCTATGGAAACCCATGCTCCAATAGCAACAACAAGACCAGCAACAGCATAAATTGAAACTAACATCCTATCAGTTCTAATACCTGATAACTCAGCAGCCTCCTTATCATCGCCAATTGCGTATACATGCCTCCCCCAAGCAGTTTTATTGAGTAAAAACCAGAGAAAAACGAAAATACCAATCATGAGGAACGCACCGTAAGTGAATACGAAACCCCCAAGATTTATTCTCTCTCCCCAAAAGTGCAGAAGAGGAGCATTTACTTCAATATCGGAGCTTCTAATAGATTGAGATCCAGTAAAGAATATTACTAGTGCAAAAAATATATTCCAAGTTCCTAAAGTAACTATAAACGGAGGCAATCTTAAGCGGGTTACCAGTAACCCATTGAAAGCACCTGTTGCAATACCAGAGATAAACCCTACTGCTATTGCTGGGAGGGTTGGAACTCCCATTTCAACAGAAAGCTTACCCATAAATACTGATGCTAAAACCATCATTGCAGCAACACTTAAATCAATTCCAGCAGTTAATATTATTAAAGTTTGAGCAGCTGCAAGAATACCGACAATTGTAACTTGTTGTACAATCAGAGATAAATTAAAAGCAGAGAAAAATTTTCCTCCAGCGATGAAGCCAAATGCAATAACGCTTAATATTAAAATAATAACAGGAACTATTGTTGGATTACCGTGAAGAAAATGTTGAATTTTTTTTAGTGTAGTTTGTTCACCTAAATCAAAAGAGTGATGATCTTGATCTTTTTCACCTATATCAGTTGTGAATTTAGGTTGATCTTTTAGATCTTTAGAAATGTCATCAGAAACTTTATTCATTTAAAAAATATCATAACTTCAGGGCAGAATAATCTGCCCTGAATAATAAAATTATTGGATTAACCCCAACATCTATCCATACCTTCTTTGACACTAATTGATGGAACTCCGCTAGCAGCATCATCTGTAACTAAGTTCACACCAGTGTTAAAGAAGTCAAGACCTGGAGTATTTTCAGGCTTTGAACCATCTTCAGCCCAAGCTTTAATAGCCTCAACACCAAGTGAAGCCATTAATAATGGGTATTGCTGAGATGTAGCACCTATAATTCCTCTTTCAACGTCAGCTACACCTGGGCAACCTCCGTCAACTGAAGCAATAAGAACGCTACCATCATCTTTTCCAACTGCTTTTAATGCCTCATAAGCACCAACAGCTGCTGGCTCATTAATAGTGTACACAACGTTTATGTCTGGGTCTTTTTGTAGACATTTTTCCATTGCAGTTCTTCCACCTTCTTCGTTACCGTTTGTAACTTCATTACAGATAATTCTTGGATCATCCTCATCTCCCCATCTGGAAACGTCTTTTACATCGATTCCAAATCCAGATAAGAAACCTTGATCTCTAAGAACACCAACAGAAGGTTGACTCTCGTTAAGGTCTAACATTGCAATTTTGGCATTAGCAGCATCTGCTCCTAACTTTGCAGCAACCCAAGCTCCACCTAACTCACCTGCCTTGAAGTTATCAGTTGCAAAAGTAGAGTCTGCAGCTGTAATTGGCTCTAGTGGTGTGTCAAGAGCAATGACTAGTAAACCATTGTCTTGAGCATTTTTTAATGGAGTAACAATAGCTTTTGTGTCAGATGCAGCAATTAAAATACCTTTTGCACCTGAAGCAATACAAGTCTCAATAGCTCTTACTTGAGTCTCATGGTCACCATCAACTTTACCCGCAAAGAATGATAATTTGACACCTAATTCATTAGCTCTCGCTTCTGCTCCTTCTTTCATTTTAACGAAGAAAGGATTGATGTCTGTTTTTGTAATTAAGCAAGCTTCAACAGCATGGCTTCCTGCTTTTGCTGGCATAGTAGCAAAAGTAAAAGCAACAGCCATAAGTGAAGCTAGAACTAGAGATAATTTTCTCATAGTTATTTCCTCCTATATATAGTCACTTTCACAATATCCTATTGTCATGTCAACATGCTAGCTAAATTTTAATTTTTTAGTCTTGATTTTTCACGAAATGTTTATCAACTATTTCTTTCCATGAACTAAAAGAATTTTTTATAGAGTCATCCTTATTAGGAATAATTTTAGAGTTTTTCACCTTAAAATCGTTTAAATCAGTGGTATTTTTTAAATTATGATAATACTGCATTCCAAAAAGTAACGCACCATACGACGACATATCCTCCATTTCAGGGATATTTAACTCAATTTCTAAAAGGTTACTTATAATTTGAAGGAAAAACTTATTATTTACCATACCACCATCAATGGACAAATTTTTTAAATCAAGATTTCTTGATTTTTTCATAAACTCTAAATACACGACCATTTGGTAAGCAACAGACTCTAATCCAGCTCTTACTAAATGATTAGTATTTGTCGATGCATTAATTCCAAAGAATGCAGCCCTAGCGTTTGCTATCCAAAAGGGAGGACCTAGGCCTGAAAAGGCAGGTATTAAATAGACTCCATTACTATCTTTTTCTTTTTTTGATAAGACTTCACTATCTTCAGCCTTATTAATTAATTTTAAATTGTCTTTAAGCCATGAAATTGTCCCCCCGGCAAATGAGTTTAGGCACTCTAATGCGTAGATATTCTCTTTATCATTTGTGAAAGCCAGGGAGGTTAGTGAATTTTCATCGATAATCATTTCATTACCAATATTTGTTTGAATGTTAAAACCAGTTCCTGTCGTGATTTTAGTATCACCTTTATCAAAACAAAAATTTGCAAAAAATGAAGCTTGCGCATCACCAGCAACTCCAATTATAGGTATTGACTTTTCAAATGCTTTATTAAAATCACTCTCTCCAAAAATATTTGAACTATTGAGTATTTTTGGAAGTTTCAGATTATTGCCATCAAAAATATTTAATAAATTTTGATCCCAAGAATTTTCTAAACAATTAAATAATAAGGTTCTTGATGCATTTGTAGTATCTGTCACATAAGAATTTAGGTTTGTAAGTCTATAAATGAGATATGTTTCGATTGTTCCAAATAAGATATCTCCATTGTCGATTTTCGATTTAACTTCTGATTTGTTCTCATAAACCCATTTTAATTTACTGCCAGAAAAAAAAGTATTTGGTTTAAGACCAGTTTTATCAATTATTTCTTTATTTTTTGACCTATCATTTAGAATATCCTCACAAATTTTTTGACCTCTAGTGCACTGCCAAACAACTGCATTATGAATTGGTTTTCCATCTTTCTTATTAAAAAGTGTAAATGTTTCTCTTTGGTTAGTAAGACTTATGAATTTAGGATTTGATTTAATTTCTGAAGCTTTTTTAACTAACTCTAATAAGTTTTGATAAATTTCCTCTAAATCGTGTTCAATATAACCCTCATCTGTGATTATTTGCCGGTGTTCCTTTTGAAATCTTTTTACGATCTCTAATTTTTCGTTAAAAACAATAACTGTCGTAGATGACGTACTTGAGTCAATAGTTATATAACTCATTTGTTAAGTAAGTCTTTTGATATTTCAGCTATCTTTTCCGGACTCATATTATAGTGATCTAATACATCAGCTTGAGATCCATTAATCATATATTCGTCAGGTATGCCAAGTATTTTGAGTTTTACATTTATATTATTTTGAGCAATCAGGCTCGCACAACATTCACCAAGCCCTCCAAATATACTATGTTCTTCGACTGTTAAGATTACTTTGGAGTTTTTAGAAAATTCTATAAATGTTTTTTTATCAAAGGGCTTTATTGTATGCATGCTGATAATTGAACAATGAATATTACTCTCTTTTAAAATTTCACTAGCTAAGTATGCTCGTTGCAATGTTTCACCAGTTGCTACAATTGTTAAATCCTCTCCTTTTTCTACCACAATAGATTTTCCAATTTTAAATTCTGTACCTGGAGGATGAATATCCATCATTGGTTTTTTCCCATACCTAATGTAAAGGGGATGATTATATGAAATAGATTGTTTGATAGCTTGTGATGCTTCAAAGTTATCCGCAGGTGCAACTATTGTCATATTATTAATTGCTCTCAATGTAGCAAAATCATGTATCGAGTGATGCGTTGATCCCAGCTGACCATAACTAATGCCTGCACTAATTCCTATCAACGAGACATTGCGATCAGAATAAGCAACATCATTCTTAATCTGTTCTAAAGATCTTGCAGTTAAAAAACTTGCAGGGGAGACACCAAATACAATCTTTCCTCCTGCAGCTAAGCCTGATGAAACCCCGACTAAATTCTGTTCTGCGATACCTACTTCTATAATTTGATCAGGTAATTCTTTACCAAACGGAACTAATTTACCCGAACCTCTTGAGTCACTCGTTACAACAATAATATCTTTATTTTTTTTTGCCTCAGATAGTAATGTCTCAGAAAAGATTTCTAGATTAGGTTTACCAATTTTATTCATATGAATTTAGTTTCTCATTTAGCTCTGAGATTGCCCTCCTATATTCATCCTCGCTTGGCACTTTATGGTGCCAATTGATTTGATTTTCTATAAAACTTACACCGGACCCTTTAGTAGTTTTTGCAATTATGACAGTAGGCTTATTTTTTTGAATGGGTATTTCTTTAAATACATTTAATAATTCAGAAATATTATTTCCATTTGTTGAAATAGTTTCAAAACCAAAAGCTTCGAATTTTTTATCAATCGGCTCTATTGGGTTAACTTCTTCCGTTTTTCCTGTAATTTGTAAATCATTCCTATCAATAATTACGATTAAATTATCCAAATGATATTTAGAAGCAGTAGTACAAGCTTCCCACACCGAACCCTCTGATAGCTCTCCATCGCCCAATAAAGAAAAAACTTTATTTGTTTTTTGATCTTTTTTTTTAGATAGCGCTAAACCTACAGCAACTGAAAGGCCATGTCCTAAAGCGCCGGTGTTATGCTCAATTCCCAAAATTTTTCTAGTGGGATGTCCAATAAAATGAGAGTTAAAATGATTGAGTTTTTCAAGATCTTTTCTTGAAAAAAAACCTTGATCACAAAGAACGGTGTAAAGAGCCTCAACTGAATGACCTTTACTATGTATATAATGGTTTCGGTCTTTTTCGTTAAAGTTTTTAGGATTTATATCTAAGATCTTATTATATAAGACATTCAAAATGTCGATACATGATAAACTTCCACCAGTGTGACCAGCGCCAGATTTATAAATAATATCTAATATGGTCTTCCTGTATTCTAAAGATTTTATTGCATCATGATTTGCTTGAGCTTTTGTTAATGCTTCAATGTCTAAATCATCTAGGGCTTTATCAACAGCTTTTAAAAAATCTATAGCCATATTTGCCATTACCACACTATCTTCTCTAAATGGAAACTGATCCAGTTGCCAAACACCCTCCCAATTATTTTTTCTTAGAACATAAAAAAATTCAAAAAGCTCTATGGGGTGAAGACTACCAGCTAAAAGATCATCGTCCCATGATCTAAAGTTATCATTAACATCCATTCCAAATAGCCTACCATAATCAATAGCTAATTGAGCCGAGTCAGCAGCTGACTCTCCACCATAAATAGCATGACCAAAATCAAGAAGAAGTCCTATATTTGGAAGACCTATTTTTTCAATACCAAGAATAGTTCTTGAAACAGAGTCATAGCTCATTTTTACCCTTGGCTCTCTTGGTTTATATTCTATTACAAAATTTAAATCAGTATTTTCACTTGCTAAATTTCCCACACCATCCATCGAATTTTTCCATAACGATTTATGATCAACTTGAAACGGATAGTCCCAACCATCTTGTCCAGGCCAAAGCTTAACATATTTGGCATTAAAAAATCTCACAGCCTCGCAAGCTTGAGTAATTAGTTCATGCGCTCTTTTTCTAATACCCGGATCAGGATTTGTGAACGCTCCCTTTGAGAATTCTCTTGTATAAATTTCAGGAGTAATACCAATCACTTTTAAATTAGCTTTATCGAGAGCATCTTTTATTTGCTCATTCGAGTAACTCCCTCCAAAGTATGGAAAATTTAGATCTACGTATGAAAGGTCTTTTACTTGTCCAGCAAGTTCTATGGCATCGAGTACACTTCTTGGTTCGCCATAACCATCTGTTGCATATCTATCAAGATAGGTGGCAAAATGCCAAATACCTGCACCAAACTCTTGTTTTTTCATGAATACATTTTCTATTATTTAAATTATTTTAGCTATCAATAATTTTAATTAACTCATTGTTCAAGAATTGAACAGTTGAGATGATATTTTTGTCGCAAATGTCTTATTTGCATGATTTTTTTCAACATTTATTTGGAATTGATCACAAAAATTGACTAATATGCACTCGTTTATAAACATAGGAGGAATTTATGAAAAAAATAATTCTTACAATTCTTGTATCATTCCTATCTCTTTCTGCTTTTGCTGAGAGATTTGTAATGGTTACACACGGTGAGGGTAAAGACCCTTTCTGGCCTGTTGTGCAAAAAGGTGGTGAAGATGCTGCTAGACACGTAGGTGCAGATTTTGAATACATTTTCAATCCATCTGGAGACCTAGGTGACATGGCTAAGTCAATTGCAGCTGCCGCTGCTACTCAGCCTGATGGTATGGTAGTTTCACTTCCTGATCCAGAAGCTTTAGGTCAAGCAATCAAAGATGCTGTTGCTGCTGGTATTCCAGTTATTACTATGAACTCAGGTTTAGAGTCTTCAGCTTCTCTTGGCGCATTAATGCACGTTGGTCAGCCTGAATTTCTTGCTGGTCAAAAAGCTGGTGAAAGAGCTAAAGCAGAAGGTGCAACTAAAGCACTTTGCATGATTCAGGAAGCTTACAACACTGCTCTTACAGATAGATGTGGCGGTTACGCAGAAGCTCTACCAACAACTAACGTAGACACTTCTAATGACCCTGCTTCAATCCCAACAAGAGCTGCTGCTGGTTTACAAGCAAACCCTGACGTCGATGCTGTATTATCAGTTGGACCACACGTTTGTTCAGGTGTTCAAAAAGCTATTGATGATTTAGGTATGTCAGTACATCACTCTTGTTTTGACTTAAGTCCAGAAGTTATGGATTTAATCGCTTCAGGAAAAGTTGCATACACAATCGACCAACAACAACGTCTACAAGGTTATATGCCTATCGTAGTTCTTCACCTATACAACAACGGTGCTGGACTATTACCAGGTGCTAATATTCCTTCAGGACCTGGATTTGTTGACAAGTCAAACGCATCATCAGTTTCTGCATTAGCAGGTATTGATAGATAATTTTATTTAATCTCAAAGTGGGCAATTTATTGCCCACTTTTTTATAAACTACAGAGAGTATTTATTTACATTTAATCATGTCAGCTACAACTCAAAGACAAGAGTCAGATAGACATCAAAAAAAGACATGGTTTACAGCATTAATATCTAGACCAGAAGTCGGTCCAATAGGAGTGATGCTCCTTTTATTTGGTATGTTGGGCTACTTTTCAATTCCAGCTGGGGAGATGTCATGGAACCCCTTTACCGGTGAGGGTTTTAATGCTCTTGGTATTAGAAATTTTTTAAGAGTTATTTCTCAATTAGGTATAATTGCAATAGGAGCAGGTTTATTAATAATCGCTGGAGAATTTGATCTTTCAATCGGATCAATGATTGGTTTCGCTGGTGCCTGCATGGCAATGATTTTAAGATGGGGTTTTTCAGTCATCATACCTTACATATCTTTTGAGGGTGGTTTTCATATTGAATTTTACACGTTATTTCACATCTCTGATGTCTCTCCAATTTTAGCTATCTTTATAACTTTATGCTTCACTTTATTTTTTGGTTGGTTACAAGGAACCATTGTTGTGAAGTCTGGTTTGCCATCATTTATTGTTACACTTGGGGGCTTATTTTTTCTCAGAGGATTAACAGAAGTTTCTCTAAGATCTTTTAATCATAGACCAGATCAGACAAAAGGGGCGACTACTGTCACAGAGATTCCAGATATAAAAAATATTGTAAATGTCCCTGGCCATGGAGAAATGGTAAGAGAAAAAGCAAAAGCTTTACCGGAAGCTGATCTAGTAGCTATAGCCAAAGATATACCAGCTGATACTGTTGCAACAATTACAGATAGATTAGAATACACTTACCAAAGAGTAGCCGAAGCCAAGACACAAATTTTACTTGATAAAGGAACTAAACCTTTACAAGAGGCTTTAGCAAACGCTCAGCAAAGTGGAAATGATTATATGGTTGGCATGATTCAAGAAAAAATTGCTAACTTTCAAATCGATCCAGTAGTACCAAAAACAGTTACTGATGTTGATATAGCAAGAGTTTACATTGACTCTCTCATTACTGCTCGCCCCGTTGCGAATTTTTTTGGTGGAGATATTTTAGAACCTGTTTTTGATTGGCTTTATTACCCGGTTGACTGGAACACTAATAATTTTGGAAATCAGTTTGCCTCTGGTTTATATTCCTGCGTCATGATTTGGCTAATTTTAGCGATTATTTGTTACATTGTACTGAGCAAAACTCAAGCAGGTAACTGGATTTACTCAACTGGTGGAAATCTGAGCGCAGCCAAGGCAAATGGTGTACCTACAGATAAGGTTAAAGTATCTCTATTTATGTTTTCTGCTTTTTGTGCAACAATTTTTGCAACCGCTCAAGTTTTTGAAGTTAATACAGCAGACGCGGCTAAAGGTAATTTAAAAGAATTAGAGGCAATTGCTGCAGCTGTGATTGGTGGCGTTGTTTTAACAGGAGGTTTTGGCACCATACTCGGTATTGTTGTAGGCGCATTTATATTTGGTGTTGCTAAAGAAGCATTCTTTTATATTCCAGGCATAGACGGATCATTTTATAGAGTATTCTTAGGGTTAGTAATCATAGCCTCTGCTTTGACTAATGAAAATATTAGAAAACGAATTATGGGTAGTATTTAGTTATGGAAAATAATAATTCACCATTTATAGAAATTACAGACCTTGTAAAAAAGTTTGGAACATTTACAGCGTTAAATGGTGTTTCTTTAAATGTTTTACCTGGAGAAGTTCACGCATTACTAGGGGACAACGGTGCCGGAAAGTCTACTCTTATTAAAGTCTTATCAGGAGTTCACCAGCCAACTTCTGGAATAATTAAAGTTGGTGGAAGTGAAGTAAAATTCAGCTCTCCAAGAGAGGCCACCAGTGCTGGTATAGGAACTGTCTATCAAGATCTAGCACTTAATGCCTTGACTTCTGTTACACGAAATTTTTTCTTGGGAAATGAATTAAAAAAAGGACCTGGCCCTTTTGGAATATTAGATTTTAAAAAAATGGATGAAATCACAATTACTGAAATGGGAAAAATCGGTATCAATATATCAGATCCTACTCAGCCAGTAGGAACTATGTCAGGTGGTCAAAGACAGACACTCGCTATTGCCAGAGCTATATACTTTGGTGCTAAGATTTTAATTTTGGATGAACCCACATCTGCACTTGGGCAAAAACAACAAATGGAAGTTTTAAAAACTATTAAAAAAGTCCAACAATTAGGGAATATAGCTATTATTTTGATTACTCACAATGAAATCCACGCAAGACTTATTGCTGATCGATTTACATTCTTAAGCTTAGGTGAAGTAATAGGATCTGGAAAGTCATCAGAATTAGGTGGAGATGATGTTAAGCGTTTAATGGCTGGCGGTGCTCAAATAGGTGATTTGGCCAAAGAGCTTGAAGCTGTATAATATTTTTACTAGTAAGAGCTAGGATTATTATCTTTATCAGACTCATCGTGGTTTTGATTAGTAAGCTCTTTGAATTTTCTCACATTAGTGGCTGCTGCTCCAGATAACAACCTTACATCATTTGTAATTGTCACAAGATCAAAACCCCATTCGGATGCCTTGGCAGCATACTCTGGAGTCCCACAATGAAGACATGCAACTTTTCCATGTTTATGAGCAATATCTAAAATTTTCTTTTTAGACTCAATCATCTCAGGTTCTGTTCGATCAAACCCAGGTGTTAACTTTCCTTGGTTCAGCCCTATTGTTAAATCTGCTGTCCCGATATAAAGGCCATCAAGACCAGGAGTGGATGCTATATCATCAAGATTATCAAATGCTTCTTGAGTTTCTATCATGGCAAGACAAAACGTTCCCTCATTTGACTCATAAAAATAATTTGAACTAACGGAAAAGTTAGCTCTCGTCGGACCAAAACTTCTAATACCTACAGGTGGATATTTACAATCTTGAACAAGTCTTTGTGCTTGCTCTTTATTATTAATCATTGGGCAAATGATACCCAAAGCACCTGCATCCATAACTTTCGATATTACTGCGTGATCTAATCCTGAAACTCTACAGATTGGAGTGACACCACTATTTCTAATACTTTGCAACATTTTAAATAAATCACTAAAGCCAATCATCCCATGTTGATAGTCAATGGTAAGGGCGTCATAACCTTGCTCAGACATAATTTCAGCAGTAAAAGTATTAGGTATTGATAAAAAGCTATTAACAACCACTTCTTTTTTTTGCCATTTAGCTTTTACTTTGTTTTCAATCATTGAGTGTTAGATATCAAAATTATTTAAAAATATAATTATAACAATTATTTATTATTCATGAATAAATGCATAAATTTAATCAATATTCTCCATCCTCCCACTTTTGACAGATTTATAAGCAGTTTCAGCTAAGAGAAGAGCTCTTCTTCCGTCATCAAAACCAACAGATACAGGCTTTTTTTCCAAAATTGTTTCGACAAATGAGCTAATAGAATTCATATAAGACTCCTGGTATCTCTCAATAAAAAAATTTAAATAGGGTTCACTCTTGTCAACAAACTCTGAATTGTATTTTTTCAATTCATGTGGCTTTCTATTTTCAGATATAACCATCCCTTTGCTACCAAACAACTCAACTCTTTGATCATATCCATAAGTTGCTGATCTAGAGTTGTTTATATGACATTGTTTTCCCGAGGCTGTTTCCATTATAATCATCAAGGTGTCACTATCATTTAATTCAGATTTAATTTTTGGATCTATTAAAGCATTAGAAATTGCAAATACCTTAACTGGCTCTTCACCAAGCATAAAACGGGCTAAATCAAAATCATGAATTGTCATATCTCTAAATTGCCCACCAGACACTTTTAAATAATCCCAACTTGGCAGACCTGGATCTCTAGATGTAATCAGACATTGATGAAGCTCACCAATTTCACCATTAATAAAAGATTTTTTTGCAGCCTGATGACCAGGATCAAATCTTCTATTAAAGCCTAATTGAATTGGAACTTTATTACCTTCAAGTCTCTTTGAAAACTCATTAACTTTTTTTATATCGAGGTCAATAGGTTTCTCACACAAAACAGGTTTTTTTGATGCAACAGATCTCTCTATGAAATCAATATGTGTATTTGTAGGGGAAGATATAAGAACAGCATCAATATCATTATTGTTAAAAATATCATCAACATTTTCCACAGCAAGTACGTTTAAATCATTTGATACTTTTTTTGCAAATTCTTCATTTGGGTCATAAATGCATACTAAATTTGTCTGTTCATGAAGTTGAATATTCTTAGCATGCATTTGGCCAATTCGCCCGCATCCAATAACTGCAATACTAACTTTTTTCATATCACAGAATTATAGTATTCTTTAAATTTTAGAAATAAAAAAAAATTCATTTTGAATAAAATTTAAGTATTCTTTAAAAGGTTTATTTATCTATAATCTTTTCATAGGAGGGGTTTATGAAAGCAAAATTGGGAATAGCACCTATAGCATGGTCCAATGATGATTTACCTGAACTTGGAGGAGAGACTTCTTTGGATACCTGCCTTAGTGAGTCAAAACTTGCTGGATTTACTGGTGTTGAAACAGGTGGAAAATTTCCAAAAACTCCTGAAAAACTTGGTCCAATTTTAAAAAATCACCAATTATACTTGGCATCAGGGTGGTATTCAGGAACTGTGCTAGATAATGACCTAGAAAATGAAAAAGATAAAGTCCTTCAACAACTCACTCTCTTCAGAGACCTAGGCGCAGCAGTTTTAGCATATGGAGAAACATCTGGAACTATCCAAAATATTAGAAATGCTCCTTTAAACACAAAAAGAAAAATACACAGTGAGGACTTTAAAGAGTATGGAAGGAAACTAACATTATTTGCAGAATTTTGTGCAGATTTTGGTGTGCCAATTTCATTTCATCATCACATGGGTACAGCGATTGAGACTGAGGATGAGCTTGATAAATTGATGAACCACACAGGTGAGGCAGTAAAAATCTTATTTGACACAGGCCATATGACCTTTGCAGGAGGCAACTCTTTGAGAGTAATAAATAAATATGCAAAAAGAATAAATCACTTTCATGCTAAAGACATTCGTTCAAAGGTTGTAAATGATTTAGATCGATCAAAAAAAAGTTTTTTAGATTTTGTATTAGAGGGAGCCTTCACAGTGCCTGGAGATGGAAATATTAATTTTAAGGAAGTAGTTGAGACATTATCAAATAATAATTACGAGGGATGGTTCATTGTTGAGGCAGAGCAAGATCCCGCCAAAGCGAACCCATTTGAATATGCTAAAATTGGAAATAAAGAACTTGTAGAATGCTTAAGTATGTATGGATATGAAATAGAGGATTATAGAGATGAATAGTATTAAGGGAAAGTTTGCACTAGTGACTGGAGGAACGCAAGGTTTAGGAGCAGCAATAGCAAAAAATTTTGCCGATAGTGGAGCTGAAGGTATTGTCACAATTGGTAGAAAAGAGGATAAAGGAAATGAGGTAGCAAAAAAAATTCAAGATGAAACTGGATGTAAAGTAATTTTTGTAAAAACAGACCTTGGAGAGGTCCAAGAGTGTAGAAATGCAGTTTCAGTTGCCAAACAAGAATTTGGGAGATTGGATGTTCTTGTAAACGCTGCCGGTATTACTGATAGGGGCGATATTGTTAATACTAGCGAAGAACTGTTCGATAAAATGATTGGCACCAACTTAAAAGGCCCTTATTTTCTTATACAAGATACAGTGAAAATTATGATTGAACAAAACATAGAGGGTTCAATTATTAATATTGGATCTGTGGCAGCTATGACTGGCCAGCCATTCATATCAACTTATTGCGTATCAAAAGGGGCACTTGCAACATTAACAAGGAATACAGCATTCGCTTTGTTAAAAAATAAAATTAGAGTTAATCAGTTAAATATTGGTTGGATGGCTTCAGATGGAGAACATGAGATACAAACAAAATATCATGGTGCCTCAGAAAATTGGTTAGAAGATGCTGGTAAAGCTCAACCATTTGGAAGGTTGCTTGATCCAAAAGAGGTAGCTAAAGCAGTTACATTTTTAGCATCTGATGACTCAGGTATGATGACAGGTTCTGTTGTAAACTTTGACCAGTCGGTGTGGGGAGGATATCCTTTTGCACCTCCTCAGCCTGCAGAAAAAATGGAAATAAAATAGTTTAATTTAAATACTTTTGGGCACTTTGTTGACAACTCTTTAGTGTAGTTTCCAAATCCTTATTCAAAAAAATATACTCATAAATTTTATGACCAACATCTTCAATAATATTTGAATAGGTTGGCAAAGGATATCTTGCCCATTCTATAATTTTTTCCTCCTTTTCCATTTTATCAATTTCATTAAATATTGGACTTAAGGCTCTCACTTCAGGATCATTTACGACACTAAAAACGGGAGATGATAAACTACCATGCTCAATATAATATTTTATAAATTCAGGAGAGACAAAATTACGAATATTTTTCATAACAAAAGGTATTTTTTCAGGAGAGATATTTGAGGGTATGCCTAATGAAAACCCACCTATTGGAGATACTTGAAAAGAGGAATTTCCAGCAGGTCTTGGTAAATAACCAGTTTTTTTATATGCAGGTGAAGCCTCATTTAGTTCGAACAAATGGGCTCTACTACTCCAATTCATTGCCATAGCTGATTTACCCTGACTATAATATTCAACACATTCATCATTGGAATGAGCAGATAATTCATTTGGCGAGTATAAAGTCAATTTTTTCAACATTTTAGCTGCTTCAAAAGATGCATCAGATAAAAAATTTGCTTTTAATAGTATTTTTTCCACATCTAAATCATAAATATTTTTCCCAATGTACCTAAGGTTTACATATGGTTTTCCATAATTTGCCATTGCTAAAATGAAACTAGTAGCAAGTGGTTGACCTTTTTTAGCTGGCCAAGAAATAGGACTTTCTATCTGTTTGTCACCTTTTAATACCTCACAGGCATGGAGTAAATCCTGAAATGTTTTTGGTGGACTCAAAGCATATTTTTGAAAAATATCTGTTCTATAAAATAATAGATCAGGAATTGCTTCGATCGGAATCCCATAAAGTTTTTTATTAAAAGAACTTGATCTTACTCCTGAATAGTGAAAGTCATTCAAATTTAGTCCAACATCTTTAACAAAATTATTCAAAGGAAGAAGGCAATTTAATTTAGTTAACTGTCCAATCCATGGAATATTAAAAGCAACTATGTCAAATTTAGACTTTTTATTTGATGAGGAATTTTTAATTATAACATTAAGTAGTTTTTTCAAATCACCTTCAATAATAAGTTCAATTTCACAATCAAGTATATACTCAAAAAAATCAATATTCTTATCTATCACTTTAAATGTGGGATTATCATTGGCAAGAAAGTTAATTTTTTTGTATTTTTTATTTTGATTAGTTATAACATTTGGTGCAGGTATAATATTTCCTGCAGACAGAGAAGTTCCAAAAAAATAATTATCATTAAAATCACTGTAACCTAAGTTCAGGGCCACCTCTTTTTTGATTGAAAGTAAATAATCCGTGAATTCTTTAATGAGATTATTACTTGGATGTATAGAAAACGATTTACCTGATTTTGTTTTTGATCTTTGTATTAATTTTTTTTCTTGAATAAGTTTTTTTACTCTTCTCAAACCAGTTGCAAATGGCAAACCTGATGCCTGGATGATACTCGTAGTAGTGGTAATTTTATTGTCTAGATGGTTAATAATAACGTAAGAAAAAATATTCCAATCAGCGTCAATTGTTTTAACTGAAATAGATCTGTTAAATAAAAGTCTTGTTTTATCAACGAATTTTAAAAGAGTGGTAATCTCGTTTCTATTCATTTGTAGGTATTATATTATAAATTCATTAAAATATTCAATTTGAATATATTAGAGATTAAATCTCTTAATAAATCATGGATAATTTCTATATAAGGATATTAGGAGGATCAATATGAACAAACTAATAAAAGTATTAGCTGTTCTAATGTGCTTTTCTTTCGGTTCAGCTAAGGCAGTTGAAATCGTGTCTTTTAATGCTGCGTCATCTGAGGCTTATGTTGGTGCGTTCGTTAAAGGTATTAAAGCTACAGCAGAGCAATATGGCTATGATATTACTGTTTTTGAAAACAACTATAACCAAGCAGAGCAAAACCAACAAGTAGAACAATACTTGTCAAGTGGTGCACTACCTGATGTATTTATTTGGTGGCCACCTGATGCTGTTGCAGGTTTAGGTTCGTTAAGAAAGCTTGCTAAAACTGGAGTACCAGTTTTAAAAATCAATCAGTTACCTAATGAGCAAGATAAAGCATTCATCTTTGGATATGCCGGACCAGATGATAGTCTTCGCGCTTATAACGCAGGTGAGATGATGGTTAAAGCTATGAAGATGAAACAAGCTGCTGGTGGAGATGGATTTAATGTAATTGCATTATCATATCCTCACTCCTACGGTGGATATGGTTTATCAATAAATGCTTTCAAACAAGCTATCGCTGGAACTGACTTAAATCTTATCGGTGACATCGGTGAGGGATTTGGACAGGCTAACGGTTATAAAGGAGCAGCTAAGCTAATAGCTAAAGTTAAAGATCAGGGAATTCATTTTGTATATGGTATGGACGATGCGATCTTAACTGGTGGTATTAAGGCTTTAGAAGAAGCTGGTTATAATGTTGACTGGTATGCAGGTACTGGCAAAAGTGGCAGTGTAGATAGTGATGCTGTCATTACAGTTGGTACTGTGTGTAACGGTGATAAGCAGATGATTACTGATGGAAAGCAATTTGGTACTACTCTACAATCACCTCTTCATGAAGGTCAATTAGCTATAGCTCTTGTTAAAGAGTA
>LULI01000155.1_pt1 | contig 23563 bp, 27 predicted proteins | sample 728191 | NCBI WGS metagenome assembly LULI01 (sample SAMN03860293, study PRJNA289734) | marine metagenome | biome: seawater column; feature: ocean; material: water; isolation source: Red Sea water column Station 169 - depth 50m | place: Saudi Arabia: Red Sea | collected 2011-10-15 | depth 50 m | reverse complement strand
GCTCTACAGAAGCGTTCAAGACCACTTTCTCAACTTGCTATGGAGCTCCCTTTTTTCCTAGAGCCGCGGGGGTTTATGCTGACCTTCTAATGAAAAGAATAGAAGAATTTGATAGTAAAGTATATTTAGTCAATACAGGATGGACGGGGGGGCCGTATGGAATAGGTAACCGGTTCGATATACCCGTAACTCGATCAATTATCTCTGCAATTCAATCAGGTGATTTAATTGGTGCTGATACTGAAACCATAGAAGGAATGAATCTAGCTGTCCCATTGAGTGTTGAGGGAGTGGATAGCACGCTTCTCAATCCCATAAAAAATTGGAAAGACCCATCATCTTATGCAGAATATGAAAGTAAACTAGTAAATCAATTTAAAGAAAACTTTAAGAAGTTTGACGTATCACAATCTATAGTTGACGCTGGACCAAGGTAAGATCAAATGATCAGATTTTCTTTAGATGAGATAAAGAAATCAAAAGTATCTTCAGAACTCAATTTCATAAATAGAGGCATAGAGAGGGAGAGCCTTAGGGTTGACTCATCCGGAAAAATCTCTCAAACCCCTCATCCATCAGGATTAGGATCAGCTTTAACTAACCCTTATATAACTACTGATTTTTCAGAAGCTTTGCTGGAATTAGTGACCCCGACTTTCAATAGTGCTTCAGAATGTTTGAAATTTTTGAGTGATTTACATGTTTTTGTGAATCAAAATCTACTAGAAGAATCACTATGGCCTCTGAGCATGCCTTGTCAGATAGATTCCGAGGGTGATATACCAATAGGAAACTACGGGACATCTAATCAAGGTATGATGAAAACCATATACAGAAGAGGTTTATCTAATAGATATGGAAGTATGATGCAGGCTATAGCGGGAATTCATTATAACTTTTCATTCTCAGATAAGTTTTTGCAAATTTTTGCAGACAACAATTCCATTGATTTAAAAAAATTCAAGAATGAGGTTTATTTAGGTATTGCAAGGAACTTCCGAAGATATGGCTGGCTATATCTTCTGTTGTTTGGATCTTCTCCTATAGCGAATAAGTCTTTTGCAGAAAATAGAAGTCACAATTTGGATGATCTTAATACTGAGGATCTTTTCAAGCCTTATGCCACCTCATTAAGAATGGGAGACCTAGGCTATATAAGTCAGGCGCAGGATAGCCTTAACATTTCGTACAACTCTATAGATCAATATACCTTAGATTTAAAAAATGCTTTGAAGACTTCCTACGAAGACTATAAAAAACTAGGAGAATTTAAGGACAACCAAAGAATTCAGTTAAATGATTCTATTATCCAAATAGAAAATGAGTATTACAGTACGATTAGGCCAAAAAGGGTTTGTCCAACTGGGGAAAGGCCTATAAATGTTTTAAATAATGAAGGAATAGATTATCTTGAAATAAGATGCATAGACCTCAACCCAAAAGCCTTTGTCGGTATATCTGAAGAACAAATATATTTCTTAGATCTATTAATATTGTTTTGCTTACTTTCCGATAGCCCAGATATAACAGAATCTGAGTCAAATGAACTGTTTAAGACTCACAAAACAATCGTAAATGAAGGAAGGAGTTCTGAGGCATCTATTACAACACTTAAAGGTAAAATAGGCATCAGAGAAGAGGCTGTGAGAATACTCGATGGAATGCAAGACATCGCTGAATTCATGAGTAAGGAAGTATCTCAAGGTGATAGTAAGTGGACTGATACTCTTTCTAATCAAAAAGAAGTTATAAATAGTCTTGATAAATCTTTAAGTGGATCCTTGTTAGAAGAGATCCAAACCAATGATATGACCTTACAAGAATACGGAATGAAGATGTCACTTCTTCATAAAGAACATATGGATAGTCTTGCAACAGATGATGAGTACTTTTTCACGACAACCTCTCTAGATTCTCTTGAAGCAGCTAAAAAAATTGAAGAGAGTAATCAAGAAAACTTCGAAGATTATTTAAAAGATTTTTTAAATAAGATTTCTTGACGTTTTTTATTTTAGCGTTAATTTAATCACCTAGATATTTAATAAGGACCATTTTATGAAAGCATTTCTATGTAAAGAGTTCGGACCAGTGGACTCACATCTAGTTGAAGAGATTGATGATCCGATTGCCGGCCCTGGACAGGTGGTTGTTGACATTAAGGCAACAGGAATAAGCTTTCCTGATGTGCTTATAGTTCAAGGTTTGTACCAGTTTAAACCCCCTTTTCCCTTTAGCCCAGGAAGTGAAATTTCAGGTGTTGTATCTTCCGTTGGCGAAGGCGTAACCATGTACAAGGAAGGTGACAGAGTAATGGGTAGCATAGGATCAGGAGGTTTACGAGAAAAAGGGGTTTATCTCGAACAACAATTGATGCCTTTACCAGAAACAATGGACTTCCATACGGCGGCTGGGTTTCCGCTTAATTATGGAACTACTTACCATGCTTTCAAACAGAGAGGTGAGCTTAAAGCTGGACAGTCAGTTTTAGTTCTTGGAGCCGGTGGCGGTCTTGGTATTACTGCAATTCATATTGCAAAAGCAATGGGCGCAAAAGTTATTGCCGCTGCTTCTTCTCAAGAGAAAATTGACCTCTGCAAAAAAGAAGGTGCAGATGAAGGAATCATTTATGAAAGGGAAATGGACAGAGATCTTCAAAAGAAATTTTCTGATCAAATCAAAGAAGTAACTGGTGGTGGCGTTGATATGATTTATGATCTTGTAGGCGGGGATTATGCTGAGCCTGCATTGAGAGCGATTGCAAGACATGGAAAATATCTTGTTATAGGTTTCACAGCTGGTATTCCAAAAATGCCTTTGAATCTTACTTTGTTAAAAGAGTGTCAAATAGTTGGTGTTTTCTGGGGTCAGTTTGCGGGAATAGAATATGCTGAGAACCAACAAAACTTTAAAGAACTATTTGACCTTCATGCGGAGGGAAGAATTAAACCCTTTGTCACTGAGACCTATACACTTGATGAATCAGCAACAGCTATAAAAACTTTAGAAGATAGAAAAGTTCTAGGAAAAGTTGTCGTGTCTATGGAATAAAGGCTTTTGTTAAAAAAAGGGCACTCTAAAAAAACATTTTTTTTTCTATTAGCTTTCTTTTGTCTTCAGCTAATAGCAGTAAGTGATAAAGATGATTTTGTTTATGACCTTTCACTTGCAACTCAAGGAATTTCTGTCTCCCAGTACAACACAGGCGTAAATTACTCAATTGGAAGAGGTATAAATAAAGACGTTGAAAAAGCAGTGTATTGGTACCAACGTGCTAATGAGCAAGGCCATTCTAAAGCTCCATTTAATATAGCAATATTTTATGTAGATGGTATCAATACCGATCCCGATCCTGAGCTTGCATTAGAGTATTTTTTAGTTGCAGAAGAAAGGGGTAATAAGCATGCAAAAGAATTTTTAGATAAGCTTAGAAAAGCTGATAATCTTGATCTAAAAGAGGCTCTTTTAAAATTTTGCTGTCCTGAGCCTTTGAGTCATTCAATGATCTCAAAAAACTAATAGAAGATTCTATATAAAAGCTTATAATCGCGGCTTTCCGAAAGCGATGTCGACTAAAAAACTCAGAAATGTAGCTATTATTGCCCACGTAGATCATGGGAAAACTACCCTGGTTGACAAATTACTTCAGCAGTCAGGAACTCTTGATAGAAAAAATATGGATTCTGAAAGAATTATGGATTCCGATGATCAAGAAAAAGAGAGGGGGATTACTATTCTTGCAAAAAATACTGCTATTGAGTGGAAGGATCACAGAATAAATATAGTAGATACTCCGGGTCATGCTGATTTTGGGGGTGAGGTTGAAAGAGTTCTTTCAATGGTTGATTCTGTTTTGCTACTTGTTGACGCAGTGGATGGGCCAATGCCTCAGACACGATTTGTGACTCAGAAAGCTTTTGACCAAGGGCTTAACCCGATTTTAGTTATAAATAAATTAGACAGACCGGGGGCCAGACCAGACTGGGTCTTAGATCAAGTATTTGATCTATTTGATAGACTGGGTGGCAATGATGATCAGTTAGATTTTCCAGTTATTTATGCCTCAGCCCTTAATGGGATTGCTGGCTTAGATGAAGAAAAGATGTCTGAAGATATGTCTCCTTTGATGGATCTTATTATTGAGAAGGTCAATCCTCCAGAGGTAAACAACGATGGCCCTTTTCAAATGCAGATTAGTGCTCTTGATTACAGCAGCTACGTCGGTGTGATTGGAATTGGCAGAATAAAAAGAGGGAAAATAAAACCTAACGAACAGGTTGCTGTAATAGATTCCAATGATTCGGAGCGAAGAGGCAAAGTTTTACAAGTGATGGGCTATAACGGACTTGAAAGAGTTGAAGTGCCTGAAGCGCAAGCAGGAGATATTATTTGTATTACAGGAATAGATAAACTCAATATTTCTGACACTATATGTAGCCCCGAAAAAATTGAGGCTTTGCCACCTCTTAGTGTTGACGAACCTACGGTGAGTATGACCTTTCAAGTAAATAATTCTCCTTTTGCAGGAAGAGAAGGGAAATATATTTCCTCAAGAAACTTGAAAGAACGACTTGAACAAGAGTTAATTCATAATGTTGCTTTAAGAGTGGAACAAGGCGAATCTCCAGATAAATTTAAAGTTTCTGGACGAGGTGAACTGCATCTATCAGTCTTGATAGAAAATATGCGACGCGAAGATTATGAATTAGGTGTTTCCAAGCCAGAAGTTATTCAAAAGGAAGTGAATGGTGAAATACATGAACCTTATGAGCAAATAGTAATTGATATAGAAGATCAGCACCAAGGCGCTGTAATGGAAGAAATGGGACAAAGGAAAGCTGATTTGCAAAACATGGAACCTGATGGAAAAGGAAGAATTAAGTTAGAGTTCTTGGCACCATCAAGGGGAATGATAGGTTTTAGATCAAGTTTTTTAACAATGACCAGTGGTACAGGAATTATGACTAGTGTTTTTGATCATTATGGAAAAGCAAAGGATGGTGAATTGGCCAAAAGACAGAATGGGGTGCTGGTCTCTATGGCGGCTGGCAAAACGCTTGCTTATTCACTATTTAATTTGCAAGAGAGAGGCAGGATGTTTCTTGGTCATGGAACCGAAGTTTACATAGGTCAAATAGTAGGCCTTCATTCAAGAGATAATGACTTGCCAGTAAATCCAACTAAAGCCAAACAGCTAACTAACATCAGGGCTGCCGGTACGGATGAAAACCTTATTCTTACACCTCATATTGAACACACCTTAGAGCAAGCCTTAGAATTTGTGGAAGACGATGAGCTTGTTGAAGTTACACCAACATCCATCCGCTTAAGGAAAAAAGATATAAGATAATCTTACAAATGAGAATAAGGTTCCTTCTATAAAAAAGGAAGTATCGTCTCCTTTATTAGAATGCTTTTAACCTTGCTGTTTATGCTAAAATACCCCCCGTGGGTATAAAGAGGCTACTATTTCTAATTCTTGCTGTAAGCAGTGTAGCAGTAGCAAGACCCATCTCTTATTCAGGAGGCTCAACACTAATGAGTCACTCAGATAACATGCGTGATTCTCTATATCTACACTATTCACCAACTTATAAGTACTCATTAGGTTTAGAGGCTGTAAAAGATGATTTTTTAAGCTCCAACTATTCATATTTCAGACTCACTTACCTTTTGAATAGAAAAAACACTGAATATTCCCAGAGAAACCTATATTTTCAATCTGGTGTAAGCACCAAAAGAATTGAGGATAAATTTTACGGTCTTCATGGAGATTGGGAAACTAGACGGTGGTTTGTTGGTTTTGGTTACAAAAAAGTAGAGAATGAGATTATAGATTTTGAAGATCAATACTTGCAAATTGGTTTAGCACCCTATTTGGGCAATTATGGAGACTTTCATACTTGGATTATGGTGAAATCAAAAAAAAATGATCTTTTGAAGAATTGGTCAACTTTTCCCGTACTTAAATTTTTCAAAGGAAATTTTTTAATTGAGTTTGGATATAATGACAAGACTGAATGGGACTCACTTTTGATCTATAGATTTTAGGAAATGATATGAATAAATTTTTGATTATTGTCTATAGTTTTATGATTTCTCATTTTTTGTCTGCTACGGATGATATGAATCATGACCATAAAGGTCATGTTCACGGAGAACTGATTGATGGAACAGATCTTGATGTAGATCCTGATAGGTACCAAAACTTTATTAAAGATCTTGAAGACTGCCAAATTGCGGTAGTTAGTGTAATTGGCATGGTGTGTGATTTTTGCGCCCAAGGTCTAGAGAAGACGTTCGAGAAAGATAGAAACGTAAAAAAAATTGATGTGGACCTTAACAAAGGAAAAGTTTTAATTGCTTACTCAAAAGATAAAGCTATTGAATATAAAGAAATAGAGCAAAACATTCTAGCTAATGGCCAGAATGCTACTGGCTTAAAAATTATTAATATAAATTAATGGAAGATAGATCGGTAAACTTTCTATCACTGTTTGCTTCTTCATCAACGCTGATATGTTGCGCCCTACCTGCAATGTTTGTTGCTTTAGGTGCTGGCGCTTCTTTTGCTTCACTACTTACGTATTTACCTTTTCTTATTACCTTGTCTCAATACAAGACACAAATAACTATTTTTGCACTTGTCATGGTGATAATAGCCGGTTATGCCAACTATAAAACCTATCATATGCCCTGTCCCTCAGATCCCGAGTTAGGAAGGTTATGCATGCAAACAAGAAAACGATCAAGATACGTCTATTACATTTCAGTTGTATTGTTCGTTTTTGCTACGATATTTACTTATATAATTCCTGTATTCATATGAAAAATCCATGCCATAAAGAAGAAATTCCTAGTCTTAACAGGATTGAGGGGCAAATTCGTGGAATTGCCAACATGATTGATGACGATAAATATTGCATTGATATACTCAATCAAATCAAAGCAGTTAGAAATGCTATTGCGGGTGTTGAAGGAAGAATATTAAAAAAACACATGAAAGAATGTGTTAGAGAAGCATTAAGTGACGAAAAGGATTTTGATGATAAGGTTGAAGAAATATTAAAAACACTAAAAAGGCAAACTTAATTACTTCCCTTAAATTGCCACAATATTGTATCTCAGGATATGGATTGGGGATTACGGGCAGCATTAACCTTTCCTCGACATCAGGCATTTAAGACACTAGTCTGTTAATATTTATGTATTAAGATGTTTAAAGGAGTGAGGTAACTATGACAGTAAGTGTGATATTGGAAGGGACTCTAAAAGATGGAGAAATAGAAAAATTTACTGGGATATGTAAAGAGGCATTTGAGGTCACGAGGGCCTTTGATGGATGTCAGGGAATTGATTTAACTTACAATACAGAAAATCCTAAAAATTGGATCTTTACAGAAGTCTGGGATTCTAAGCAACATTATGAGAAATATCTACAATTCAGAACCGAAGACGGAACTCTAGATACTGTTGCTTCGTTATGTGAAGATGCTCCTTCAATTAGAATATTTGACATTATTCCAACCTAAAGCCTGTCTATGAAAGTCTTGGCTTTGGGTGGTAGTGGCGGAATGGGTAGATTTGCCGTCGCAACCCTTATGGATTTTGATAATGTTAATGAGGTAATTGTTGCCGATATTAATGCCGATGCTGCAATAGCATTTGCAACATCTATGAATGAAAAGGTCTCAGGTATTGGTTTGGATGTAACGGATACAAATGCACTTAAAGCGCAAATGGAAAAAGTAGATGTGGTTATAAATACCGTAGGCCCCTTTTATAAATATGGACCTCCGATTTTAGAAGCTGCTATTGATAAATCCTGCCACTATCTTGATATAAATGACGACTGGGAGCCGACCTTAGAAATGCTTGCGTTACACGAAAAGGCAGAAAGTAACTCAATAACAGCGATTCTTGGAATGGGTGCTAGTCCAGGTCTTACAAATATGCTTGGAGCTGCTGCGATACAAGAATTAGATGAAACTGAGACACTTTATACGGGCTGGACTATGGATGGTGCTGCGCCAGAGGAAGAATCATCCCAATCTGGACTGAATGCCGCCATGATTCATGCCGTTCAGCAAATGACTGGAAAGGTCAGAATACAAGATAAGGGTGAGGCAAAGATGGTCAAGCCATTGAAAGAGATTGAAGTCGATTTACCTGGTTTTAATAAATTTAAACCTCGTATTTTTGGGCATCCAGAAGCAATTACTTTTCCTCATCACTTTGACTCGATCAAAAATAGCATTAATTTAGCTCATGGTAGTGGCTTCGGTTTACTCAAATGGATTATGAAACTTGTCGATTGGAAAATTATCTCTGTAGAAAAAGCTGCAAGTATCGTCCAGAATCTATCTTCAGATAAAAGGAAAGAACTTGAGGAGGCGGGAACGGAAAATGGGATTGATCTAAGTGGCGCAAATTCTGAAGATCCTCCTCCTCTGTATGCGGTAGCCTCAGGAAAGAAAGACGGTCAAGAGGCAGCATGCACGGCAACATTCAAATCCTCCGGCCTGATAAGTATGGGTGAAGCTACGGGTATCCCCCTGGCTTGTGGCTTAAAGCTTTTAATAGATGAAAAGATTCAAAAAAAAGGAGTTTTTGCTCCTGAGGGAGCCATAAATCCTTATGATTTTTTTAAAGAACTAAATGGTATGAGTGATGCTCTGGCTCTCGATGAAGATATAAATACAAATGGACCAGAAATGGTAAATATATTTAGAAGTTGGTAATTAAATTTATAGAATGTAAAGTAAACAAATGGAAAAAATAAATAACTTTTTTGACGGAATCGCAGCGCCTTTAAGTGGCATTGCTGATTGGCTTTTAAGGCTAGGCCTTGGCATAGCTTTCTTTTTACATGGATATGGAAAATTACCTATTTCTGATGGTTTTATAGGTTATCTAGACTCTAAGGGAGTTCCTCTGGCAGAGGCAGCTGCTTACCTAGTTGCATGGGGGGAAATATTGGCTGGATTGGGAATAATAGTAGGCGGGATTTTGGCGAAACCAATGGTCCAGCTTGGCCACCTAGTAACTAGAGTATCTGGTGGAGCAATAGGGGTGATAATGATATTCGCTTTGTTAATTGCCCACTCGGATTGGGGAATATTCTTCGGAGAGAGAGGATCTGTTCTCTTTGCCAGCGAGCAATTGTTTCTTTTGCTATTAGGAACTTTCTACGCTATCAAGGGCAATAACTAAAATTTTAAGATTGTAGCTTAAGCTGAGTATTCCTCATTTAGTTCTTGCAAAGCCTCGAAATTCATCATCTGAACAACTTCCATATTTTCGTCCAAAAGTTCATATATTGGATCGGTAGTTGTATAAGGACGTAGACTGAAATAAACAATCACATCTTCATCTCCGCCACCTTCGGTGTGAGGTTCTCCAGGAGTGCCTGCCTTAAATACTCCTGCAGGACGAACACTTTTCAAGCTTCCGTCAGGATAGTAGGTTTTTAACTCGCCTTGAACCGTAAAAGTACTGTAGTTAGAACAATGTCTATGCATTTGTATTTTTTCATTAGCAGAGAATTTAAATAAGAGATCAACTATTTTGGCGTTCTCATCTACATTCAAAAAGGACAGCGACACATGATCCAAGGGTTCTCCATCTGGTCCGGGTGCAGGTTTCCAGTCTATTTCAGACTCATTGAATTGAATTAAATTTTCCATAGTATTCTCCTAAAATATTCCTTTAAATCATTATATTATTTTTTTAAAAAAAGGGTCAAGATTCGTATCTTGACCCTTTTTACTGTAATGCCTCTAGTACAAAAAGCTAGCCTTGTAAAAGCTCTTCTAACTAAAATTTGTAGTTAAATTTAGCACCATAATTTCTACCAGCTAGAGGCACTTCATTCTTAACAAATGATGAATGATTTCTTGCAACCTCATCCTGCAAATTGCTACCAAAGATAGAAACTTTTAATTCAGCTGAACCAGGTAGATCATAGGTTTTTGTTAATCTGGCATTTAGCAATTGATAGGATTCAGTAACAGTCTCTCCCTCACCTATTTCGTCTTGCTCATCAACATCTTTCAAGCTCATTTTGAAAACCCAATCGTTTTCAACATAAGTCAAAGAATAGATATTTCTTGCGGGATTTATTCTAGGTACATTATGTCCATCAGAAAATTCAGCAGTGACATCATCTCTTCCAAAAGAGAATGTTAAATCACCGGATCCTAAGCTCACAGTTGTTCCGATCTCAAATTCATAACCTTTGAATTCTGCGTCTTCTTGAATGTAATTAGCGTGAATCAAATTAGCATGTGCTGCATGATCATCATCGCCATGGTCGTCATCTCCGTGTTCGTCATGATCATCGAGCTCGTCTTGCAGTGTTATGTAATTATCTACGTCATTTATGTAGTAACTTGCTGATGCGTAAAAATTACCATTATCAAAGTTTAATGTTATATCAAAATTATCCGATGTTTCGCTTTGAAGGTTTGGATTACCAGTTTCAAGTCTTCCAGTTGCCATATGTGGACCATTCATGAAAAGCTCAATTACTGAAGGCAATCTTTCAACGCTAGCAAAACCTACGCTTATATCCAGACTGTCACTTATATCTCTGCCGAGAGTAAGAGCGAAACTATTAGTGTCATCATCTACCTTATAGTAGTCGATATCTCCATGATCTTCATCGGTGACACTTCCAGTCCTCTCTATTTGGTCAAGTCTAAAACCTGCATCAAGATAAAATAGGTCAAAGTCTGTACTGACAAAATAACCAATAGTGAACTCTTCACTATTAGCAGGGTTCATAAAAGCTTCTTCACCAACAATTGCGGAATCTTCATCAACGAAATTTAATGCTACTTTTTGAGTAAATGAGTCTGAAGATAGATCAAAGATAGCGCCGTATTCAGTTGCATCATTTGTAAAGACAGTTGGTGCATGTTCTTCATGCTCTTCTTCTTCATGATCATCATGACCTTCTTCTTCTGCATGAGCTTCTGTTAATGAGTACTCTGTGTCTCTCCAGTTGTAGCTTATAGAATTAATTAAACCTCCATTAATATTGTATAAGCCGGCTAAGTTATAGCTCTTTTGGTCAGTAGTAGAGAAAATTCTCTCTCCTTCGTGCTCATCTCCGTGCTCATCATCATCGTCTCCGTGCTCATCATCGTGATCATCGTCTCCGTGCTCGTCTCCGTGCTCATCTCCGTGCTCGTCTCCGTGAAAAGGTATTCCATATAAGCTCTCTAAATTTTCATAACTCATTCCGAAATATCCCCATTCTCCTGTTCTTGAAACACCGAATTGCTTTGCTTCAGAAGCAAAATCAGAGTTTTCAACATAAGAAAGAGCTTCTTCTTCATGCTCATCGTGATCATCATCACCATGATCTTCTTCTTCGTGAACTACAGCCCCATCAGGTATATCAAAATTGCCTAATTCGGTATTTTTATAGCCCAGACTAAAATTAAGCCATCCGCCTAGAAGATTTTTGTAATTGAACTCTTGAATATCACCATCGTTTGCGGATTGAGTTTCCAATCCTGCATTAACTTCTTGACCATCAAAATCCTCCCTAGCAATGGTATTGTTTACAACATTGATAATTCCACCAATGGTTCCATTGGCATAAAGTAAAGAGGATGGTCCTTTGATGATTTCAATTTGTTCGATGTCATGTAAATCAACATCATTTAAGTGATCTACACCAAGTCCTGAGACATCTCTATTTACCATTCCATTTTTTAGAATTTTCACTCGAGGTCCAGACATACCTCTTATGATAGGCTGACCAACTGCGGCACCATAATCGGCAATTGAAACACCTAAGTAACTATCAACTGCTTCACCTAGTGAAGTAGTTGCGTCATCTTTTATTTCATAGCCATCGATAACATATAGAGGATTTAATATCCTGCTTGTATTAAGTATTGAAGAAGTAACTACGACTTCGTCTACTTTCTCTGTATCAAGAGGTGTCGGTTCATCGGCATTTATTTGCGTTACTATTAAGCTCATAGCCATGAGCATATAAAAGGAAACTTTCATGTTTTCTCCTAAATTTAAATTAAAAAATATTTTTTAAATAAACTTAAGAGTTTGGTGGTGCCCTCGCACTAAAATCTGCAGAAAAAGGAGAAACATGATCTTTTTCTGAGTTGATAGAAATATTTGTAATTAAAGCATACTCTTCAATAACCTTAAGAGCATATGCTTTGAAAGATTCTGTCTCGCAAACTTGGCAGTCAGAAGACTCATGAACTTCATGATGATGTTCATCTTCAACGAAGGAATGGATAATTGGATCAGCTGATAAGCTGATTACAAAAAGTAATCCAAGGATAAGTGCAAGTTTTTGCTTCAAGTTCATATTAGATTTCGAAATATAAATTTAATTCAGGACAGAAGCAAGAGCTTTTATTATCTTGTCTGTGTCATGCGGAGCTCTAAAAAAACCGGCATATTTAGCATCAGGACTTATCAAGACTAAGCTTCCTGAATGGTCTACTGTGTAGTTAGGCTCAGGATTATTAACTACTGGAAAGAAAGGGGCATTTACTTGAGTTGAAAACCTATAAATCTGATCAATTTCGCCAGTAAGGCCAATAAAGTCATTATCAAAATTATCAAGATAAACTCTTAAGTTCTCAGGTTTATCCCTATCTGGATCAACCGAGACAAGAAAGATTCTTATTTTCTCCGCTTTATCACCTAATGATTCTTTCACATCAGACATTTGTTTCATAGTTAAAGGACAAATATCAGGACAATAAGTAAAACCAAAAAATAGAATATTCCATTTATTCTTAAATTGTTCAGGCAGAAAAGTTGCGCCCTCATCATCGACTAACTGAAATTCTGTGAGTTGTCTTGGTGGATCTATAAAATATGCCCCCAGCATTTTGTATTCGTCCTGAGTCAGCTCTCTTGGTGTATAAAATCTAGATAAGAATAAGGCCAATATTAATGCTATCAATCCAAGACAGCTTGCAACGGTTATAAATATTCCTCTACTCATAGGTAGACAAAGTGATCTATTAGCATCGCTGCGAATAAAGCAGCTAAATAAAATATGGAATAAGCAAAAGTAGGCATGGCAAGAGCATTAGTATCGTCTCTGTATAGCCTCAAAGAATAAACTAAAAAAATTAATCCCAGTAGAAGTGCTGAAATCAAATAAATTTCACCAAACATCTGAACAGTATATGGAAGCATAGTGGCGACGATAAGAAGTACGGTATAAAGAAGTATATGTTGTTTTGTGAAAGGAACTCCTTTTTGCACAGGCAACATAGGAACCTCCGCATCAGCATAATCATCAACTCTATAAACAGCCAAAGCCCAAAAATGAGGAGGAGTCCAAACCATTATAATGAGAACAAGCAATAAAGCATTTGGTTCTATCGTATTGGAAATTGCAGTCCATCCAAGCAATGGTGGCATCGCCCCTGCAAGACCTCCTATGACAATATTTTGGCTTGTCATAAATTTAAGATATTTTGTATAAATAAACCCATAAAATATAAAGGTCAGAGTTGTTAAGATCCATGTAAGGAAGTTGGTGAAATACAAAAGCATGAATGCACCAACCACATATAAAATGACAGAAAAGCTTATGGCTGCCTTATCTGTAATATCACCCATGACTAAAGGCCTCTCTGAGGTTCTCATCATCTTTGAGTCTATTTGCTTGTCAAAAAAATGATTTATTACAGCGGAGGATGCTGCCAAGAAGCTTATTCCGATCAATCCGAAAAAGAATACTTCTATTGGAGGGCTAAAATCGGAACCTATGAGCATCCCACTTGCACAAGATACGAACAAAAGCGCTTGTACACCTGGCTTAGTAAGCTCTAGGTATCCTCTCCAATTTGATAAAACTCCCGTCATAAATTATGTTTCTCTAAGTCGTAGGACTCCCAGATAAGTTATCAATAATAACCCACCTAGGTTATGACCTACAGCTATTAATAGTGGCAACGCAAAAATAACATTTGAGATTCCAAGCAGTACTTGCAAAGTCAAAAAGCTTATAAGTCCAACTGAAAGAAGAGCAAACCTTCTTACGTATAGGTGATAACTCAAAAATAAGAGGAAAGCAGTGACTATAACTGCTCCAAATCTATGCGTAATATGAATGGCCACCCTAGACTCATGATCTAATTGTCCTCCAAGGTAATTTGGACCAATGCTTTGAAAAAAATTAAATCCTTCTTTGAAATTTGATTCAGGCAGAACCTGTCCTTGACATAAAGGGAAGTCTACGCACGAATAAGAAGCATAATTTGTGCTTGTCCAGGCTCCTAAAAATATCTGAATTGCCACTAATACGATAGAGACATTAAATAATTTCTTTGTTGTTGCACTAAAATCCCATGTTGCTCTGTTTTGTAAACGATCCTTTGTTTTGAAATACAGCAACCATAAAAGTCCAGTAGTTAAGAAGCCTGACATAAGATGTGTCGTTACAACTTGTGGCCATAACTTCAGGCTAACTGTCCAATAACCAAAAGTTCCTTGCATAATCACCCAAGCGATTAAGAAGAAACTTAGCTTTCTTACATCCGAAGGTAAATCTTTATAGCGAAAAGCTAGAAATGCAATACAAAGAATCATGAAACCCAGTGCTGCTGCAAAATATCTATGGACTACCTCGGGAATGGCTTTAGCTACCTCATAGGGAGTGTCTGGAAATTTGGCATTAGCAATGTCAATCTCTTCAGGACTGACAGGGATTGTTACAAAACCGTAACAACCGGGCCAGTCAGGACATCCTAATCCAGCATCAGCAAGCCTAGTCCAAGCACCAAGCGCAACGACTACGAAGCCGAGAATACCTGACCAAAGCGAAAGTGTTTTAATTCGTTCCATTTTTATCCTATTTTTGAGTTTTGAAGGACTTTCTTAATATCTTCTAACAATTCGCCACTAGGTAAGGTGGAGTCATAAATGAGTATCCCATTCCCTAGAGGATCGAATAAGATATAAGGAGAGTCTTGTAATTTTTCTGAGACCGATAAGGGCAATAGCTCCGGCTGAATTGTTCCAGTATTTAGTAAAGGGTATTCCTCAGCTATCTTTTCAATAGATTGGCTGGACAAATTATTAGTACCGATATTTATTAAATATCTGACCACTCTATCGCTATTCTTCGCAAGTCTTATATTGATTTGTCTTGAAGAATAGAGTGTATCCCAGCATTTTCCTAAACAGTCCCCTGAAACAAATTGTACGATTGACCATTTTCCTGGGAACTCATCTTTCAAAGGCCCAGAATCAATATCAAGCTTCAGCTCACTTAGCTGTATTGGGTCCTCGAGCAATGTCCCCTTATTGACAGTTCCTTGAGGAGAATAACCGCTATAGAACAAAGCTGAACTGGCAAAGAGTACAATTATAGGGGTAAGAAAAATTAAGGATGCAACTATTCTTCCGGAATTTTGTTTACTAATGATCATACTTAATCCTTTTTATATCCATAGTAAAAATATGAGCAAATTAAAACTAATGCCAATCCAAACCATTGCAGTGCATATCCAAAATGCCTGGATGGTTTTAAATCAACTGGTTTCCAAATCGGTTCAAAAGCCCCAGCTGAGGCAGCAGATAATTGAATAACAGATTCATTTATTGAATTGCCTATATCATTTTTTGCTGTTTCATAATCCACCTGCTGAACAAGCTTTGGCCATCCATCTAGATATATTTGATCTACCAAGTTTAATCCAAATCTCTTGAACGGTGAAAGAACTCCTTGAATAGTGACTTTTCCTTCAGCTTCCTCAGTTCCTTTCTCGTAATCTTCTTTTGAAACCCATCCTCTGTTAATAAGAAAAAGATTCTTTTCGGATGTTTCAAAGGCAGTAAAAATCTCATAACCTGCTTCTTGCCTATATAGTCTGTTGTCCAATATATAAGACTCAGATTGATATTCTCCTTCAAGATTCACAGTTCGATAAATCAGGTTTTCAGAATTTAAAGTGGCCATTTCTTTTTCGCTGATAACTGGTAAAGATTTATTTTCATAATGTTGATTAACTATGTCTTTTTTTTCTAGCCCTCTCATTACTTGCCATGAACCCAAGTAGATTAAGATAGGGAAAAAAAATACTACAAATGCAGTCATTAATTTTCCTGGACTAAATTTACTCATATTTTTTTCGTCATCCTAAGTGTATAATTCACGTCCTTTCAGATGATCAAATACTTTATATTATTCCTAATCGTAGCTATGTTTATTAGTCTATTCAGAGGTGCCTTCTTTCTAATAAAAGATGGAGGATCTTCCAAAAGAACCGTTCATAGCTTGGGCGTCAGAGTTTCTATTGCTGTAGTTCTATTTATAACTCTAGTTTATGGTTTTATAACTGGGCAAATTGGACCTGGTGTTTAACGTTTTACATTACGTATACAAAAGCGACTAAGCAAACCCAAACAACGTCTACAAAGTGCCAGTACCATGACCCGGCCTCAAAACCGAAATGATCATCAGAAGAAAAGTGTCCTTTTAAACTCCTAAAGAGCATTATCGTTAAAATTATTGCACCAAGACATACATGAAAACCATGAAAGCCTGTAAGCATGAAGAATGTGGTTCCATAAATACCCGTATTAAGTGTTAAACCGTAATGGGTATAGGCCTCATAATACTCAATGCCCTGTACTACTACGAAAGCATAGCCAAGTACTAAAGTTGCACCAAGCCAAAGATTAAATTGTTTCCTGTTTCCGTTCTTAAGTCCTAAATGGGCTATGTGAACAGTCAGACTTGAAGTTAATAAAAGTACTGTATTCCATAATGGTAACCACCCTAAAACACCTCCTAAGCCGCCAGAGGCATATGCAGTGGCGAGAGACATGTCCTTTTCAGGGCCGGCAAATACTGCCTGATCAGGAGTTATCATCAAGGGCCAACTTGCTTCAAATCCAGGCCATAACATGTTCGCTAGACCCTTTTCTCCTTCGCCACCCAACCATGGAACGGCAAAGTTTCTTATGTAAGCTAAAGCAAAAAAGAAAGCAAAGAAGAACATTACCTCTGAAAAAATAAACCAAGCCATTCCATATACATATGAATCCTTGAGCATAGGATTATTTAACCCAGCTTGGTTTTCTATAATCGTCTGTTTGAACCAGAAATACATTGTTACCCATATCATTGCGAATGAAAGAAGCAGTATCATGTATGAGTTGGAATCCGTTCCGGCATCTATAACTGTCTTCGCTGCACCGATGATAAACACAAGTAGGCTTATAGCCATCGCAAAAGGTAATTTGCTAGATTCAGGTACGTAATAAGCTTGTTGTGACATAATCTCCCCTTTTTATAATTTAGCTATTTCTTTTTCCGGTTGTACTCTGTCTGTTATATCAAATAGTGTGTAGCCTAGGCTCAAAGATCCTATTTCTTCAGGCAGGGCAGGATCGATTATAAACCTTACAGGCAGTTCGATTCTTTCTCCTGCAGCTAAAACTTGTCTCTCAAAACAAAAACATTCAGTTTTATGGAAATACTCAGCGCCTCTACCCGGTGAAACACTAGGAATTACCTGCCCAACCATCTCTTTTGCGGTTGTGTTGTGGAAAACAAAAGTAGCTTCATATTGATTTCCAGTGATGACTGTTGTTATGTGTCATAAACTGAACTAGGAGTTCTCTCTGTTCAGTGATTGCAAGTGATTCTTGACTCAAAGAACTCGGGCCAGTTACCTTTCCATTCAACCCAGTAATCTCACAAAACACGTCATACATGGGGACGAGCAACCAACCGAAGGCAAACATACCTACGACGATACCTATTAGATTACGTAATGTTTTTGTTGCTTCCAAACTATTTTACTTGCGGTTGAACTGTAAAAGAGTGATAAGGAGGAGGTGAGCTTAACGTCCACTCCAGACCTAAATCTCCTGCACCTTCCCAAACCTCAGGCTTGGCTTGTTTACCTGATCTGATTGTTTTAATAACAATAAATAAGAATAAAAGCTGAGTTAAGCCAAACATAAAGGCGCCAACACTTATTAAAGCATTGAAGTCTGCAAACTGCAGTGCATAGTCAGGATATCGTCTAGGCATTCCAGCTAATCCAACAAAATGCATTGGGAAGAAAGTAACATTTACGGATATAAATGTTAGCCAAAAATGTAATTTTCCAAGAGTCTCGTCATACATATTTCCTGTCCACTTAGGTAGCCAGTAGTATGCAGCAGCTATTATTCCAAATAGTGCGCCCGGCACTAGAACATAGTGAAAGTGTGCTACTACAAAGTAAGTATCATGATACTGGAAGTCTGCAGGTACTATTGCAAGCATTAATCCTGAGAATCCGCCAATTGTAAATAAAGCCACAAAAGCAATTGAGAATAACATTGGTGTTTCAAATGTAATTGAGCCTCTAAACATTGTTGCAACCCAATTGAAAACTTTCACACCGGTAGGAATAGCAATTAGCATTGTTGAGTACATGAAGAATAACTCTCCTGCTAGAGGCATACCGACTGTAAACATATGGTGAGCCCAGACAACGAAAGATAAAATGGCTATTGAAGCCATGGCATATACCATAGAAGAGTATCCAAAAATTGGCTTTCTAGAGAAGGTCTCAATGATATGAGAAACAATACCAAAAGCTGGTAAGATCATGATATAGACTTCTGGATGACCAAAGAACCAAAAGACATGTTGAAATAAAACTGGATCACCACCGCCGGCAGCATTGAAGAAACTTGTACCAAAATTTATATCCATCAACATCATGGTTACAACACCTGCTAAAACTGGCATAACCGCTATTAGCAAATAAGCTGTTATTAACCAACTCCAAACAAAAAGAGGCATTTTCATTAAAGTCATTCCAGGCGCTCTCATATTGAAGATAGTTGTAATGATGTTTATCGAGCCTAGTATCGATGACACGCCCATTATGTGAACTGAAAAAATAAAAAAGTTAACAGTAGAGGGAGCATAAGTTGTTGAAAGAGGTGCATAGAAGGTCCATCCAAAGTTCGGTCCACCTTCAGGCATAAACAAGGTTGAAATTAATATACCGAAAGCCATTGGCAACAACCAAAAACTCAAATTGTTTAATCTTGGTAAAGCCATATCAGGTGCTCCTATTTGCATAGGCAACATCCAGTTAGCAAGTCCTACAAAAGCTGGCATGATTACGCCAAAAACCATTATCAGACCATGGTTAGTGGTCATTTGATTAAAGAATTCAGGCTGAACTATCTGCAGTCCTGGTTGAAAAAGCTCAGCTCTTATTACCATTGCCATGGCACCACCAATAAAGAGCATGATAAAGCTAAACCATAAATACAAAGTACCTATATCTTTATGATTTGTTGTAAAAAGCCATCTAGAAAGGCCTTTTGCCGGACCGTGATGTCCGTGGTCGTGTGATTCTACTACTGTACTCATAATTTATTTCCTTTATAAATCAATTCTATTTTTGTATGCGACGATATCTTGTGGAGTAACAATAACACCATCTCCTTTTTCGCCATTAGACCAAGCTTGTCTTGTGTAAGTTATTACAGAGGCTATATCTACTTCACTATATGATTCCCCAAAGGCTGCCATTGCCGACCCTTGCACTCCTTCCATTAATATTTCAATGTGTTTATTGCTGTCAAACATAGTAATTTGGCTGCCCACTAAAGAAGGAAATACTGGCGGTATACCTTGTCCATTGGCTTGATGACAGGCCGCACAGTTTGTGGCATAAAAACTTTCACCCCTTGCCATAAGCTCGTCCTTAGTCCAAACCTTTGAGGTAAGCATCCTTTCTTCTTCAGCTAAGGCCACTTTCTCAGCTATAAATGCATCGAATTCTTCTCTTTCAACAGCCCTTACCACAACAGGCATGAAAGCATGTTTAATACCACAGAGTTCTGTGCAGGCCCCTCTAAAAATTCCTGGTTCGGGTACATTTGTCCAAGCTGTATTTATGAAACCAGGTATTGCGTCCTGTTTTACTGCAAAGTCAGGTACCCACCATGAATGGATAACATCATTTCCAGTAATTAAAAATCTAACTCTCGTATTTGTTGGAATAACTAAAGGTTCATCAACCTCTCTTAAGTAAAACTCTCCCTTTGGCACTTCCCCATCTATTTGCTCTTGGCTAGTAGATAAGTTGCTGAAAAAACCGACCTCATCTTCTAGGTATTCATAATGCCATTTCCACTGATGACCCGTTATAAGTATGTTTATTTCACCTTCAGCATCATCATACGCTTCAACCATTACCTGAGTAGATGGAACAGCCATCCAGACAAGAACTAAGGTTGCAGCTACAGTCCAACCTATTTCCAACCAAAAATTATCGTCAAAATCTGCAGCAACTGCTCCTTTGGATTTTCTATACTTCCATAAGGACCAGAACATTATCGAGAAAACTATTACTCCAATAACAACGCATATCCAAAATATGAGCATGTGGAGACCAAAGATACTCTCACTAACATCAGTCACACCAATCGGCATGTTGTAATCTGAACTTTCGGAAAAAATAAGCGATGAAAATATGAGAGGCAATGCAAGGATAAACCCTGTGAAAACTTTTCTAATATAAGCCATTAAATTTTATATATTTATTTTTGTAGGTGGGCGTACCGAACAGCGAGCGTATTCTAAACCAATCAGATACCTCAAACAATAGGTAAAAGTTAAACTTATTTAAAGTTTATAAACAAGAAAAATGCTATAAAAGCTCGGCTTTATTTATACTGGAAATGGGCGTTTGCCCGGTCCAGATTTTAAAACTTAGTGCAGCTTGATGAACTAACATCCCTATTCCGTCATGGTAATTTTGTATGCCCTTAGACTTCACTAACTTTAGAAAAGGTGTGTCCTCAAAAATTTATAAGAATTTCAGGCTTAAAATTTAAATTATCGGTCATTTGAAAAAGATTCATTTTATTTCTGAAAGAGGAAAAGCTCTCTAAGAGTTCCTCAGCTTTTGAAACCGTTCTATTACCGATGCTTATTCTTTGTGGATCTTCCTTAAGCAAGCTTGGAATAATCGCTTTTGCGGATCCACCAGCTCCCAAAATGACTATCTCCTTATTTTTGAGATTTATTTTCTTTTCTTGAAGGTCTCTAATAAGGCCTTTTCCGTCTGTACTATCACCGTGAATAATGCCATCTTCTTTCCAAAGGGTATTGACCGATCCGGACAAATTAGACTCATCACTTAATTCATCGGCAAGTTTAAAAGCTAATTCTTTTAACGGTAAAGTAACATTTAGTCCTGCATACCCCTCTTCAAAAAGTCTAGTAACAGAGGAATCGAAATGCATCGGTTCAACATTTATTGCTTCGTAAGTAATTTCTATACCTAATTCTTTTGCAAAAATTGAATGTATCTTGGGAGAAAGGGAGTGATCGATCGGACTGCCTATTACTGCAAACTTTTTTAATACTGTCATAATTACCTGAGAATTATATCCGTGACGACATCTTGAATGGTAGAAGGTTTTTCAAGACCTCCTAATTTGCCATTTAGCACTTTAACTTCAGGAAAATATTCTAAAATCTCATGTGGTCCATTTAAAGTGGGTTGCCCTTCTCTATTAGCCGAAGTTGAAACAACTGGTCCAGCAAAAGCATCACATAAATTACATACAATCTCATGATTGCTAAGTCTTAAAGCAACCTTCTCATTGTTGCCTCTAATAAGAGGACTCAAGTCTGGTTTTGATGGGACTAACCATGTATGGGGTCCGGGCCATTTAGTTAGTAGTTTATCTTTGTAATCTTTTACGTAAGCAAAATTTAGGAAATGTTCAAATTTTGAAGCAATCAAAATTAAGCCCTTTTCGTGAGAACGCTCCTTAAGTTTTAATAGATTTTCAATTGCATCCTGGTTTTCAGGGTCGCATCCCAAACCCCACACTCCTTCTGTTGGATAAGCAATCGTTTTTCCGGACTTTAGGTGTTCAAGAACAGAGCCAAGAGAGCTCATCCTGCTAAGAAGATTCTAGCTTTTTATTTGATGCTTTTATTGCTTCTATGCCGTCTTCTCTTACCTTCAACAATGCTGCTCGCATTTCAGCAGACTCCATACCCAACATTTGTGCAGCTAAATAGGCAGAATTAATTGCTCCAGCGGAACCTATTGCTACGGTTGCTACCGGAATGCCTTTTGGCATTTGTACGGTGGACAAAAGAGCATCCATGCCGCTTAGGGGGCCCCCATCGCCTGGAACTCCTATGACAGGGAGAACTGTTTTAGAAGCTACAGCACCTGCTAGGTGCGCCGCCAATCCGGCCATGGCAATAAAGACTTTAGTGCCGCCTGCTTCACATTCTCTTATATGAGTTTCAAGAAGAGATGGGGTTCTATGAGCGGAAAGAACTTGAATTGAGTTTGAGATTGAAAGTGAATCCAGAGTTTCAGAACATTTATTTGCTAAGTCCAAGTCTGATTCGGACCCTATTAGTATTGATACGGTTACAGTCACAGTTTTCTCCAAAATAAAAATTGTATACTAATACATTGAAATTAAATAATGGCATTATTAAAAATACTAATTTTCCCTGACCCCCGTCTACGTACAGTTGCTAGAACTGTAGAGGTAGTTGACGATTCCATTAAGAAACTTACCCAAGACATGCTAGAAACTATGTATCAAGGATCAGGTATAGGTTTAGCAGCTACTCAGGTAAATGTTCACAAAAGAGTTATTGTTTTGGACATAAGTGAGTCTAAAGACGAGCCATTGATTTTAATAAACCCAGAAATAATAAAAATTATTGATCCGAATAAAAAAAAATTTTCTGAAGGATGCCTTTCCGTTCCAGGATTTTATGAAGAACTTACAAGGCCTAGTGCAGTAGAAATTTCATATCTCGACATCGATGGAAAGAGAAATTTACTTTTGGCAAATGACCTTTTGGCAGTAGTAATTCAACATGAAATGGATCACCTTGATGGAAAAATGATGGTTGATTTTATCTCTAACATCAAAAGAGAAATGATTAGAAAAAAGCTCTTAAAAGCTAAAGGACTGTAGCTCATGAAAATTATTTTTGCAGGAACTCCTGAATTTGCTGCCAGACATTTAGAGATAGTCTTGCAGTCTGAGCATGAAGTCTTGAGTGTTCTGACACAACCAGATAGGAAATCGGGTCGAGGGAAAAAAATAAATTTTAGTCCAGTAAAGAAAACCGCTTTAGACAATGGCATAAGTATCCATCAACCTGAATCTCTTGGAATAGACAAGGTATTTAGTGATTTAAAAAATATAACTCCAGATCTTATATTAGTAGTTGCATATGGACTGCTAGTACCAAAAAAAATATTAGAGTTACCCAAGTATGGCTGCATAAATATTCACGCCTCCCTTCTGCCAAGATGGAGAGGCGCCTCACCAATGGAGCATGCAATTATGTCAGGAGACAAAAATATTGGGATAAGTTACATGGAAATGTCAGAAGGTTTGGATGAAGGTCCAGTTTATGAAATGCATGAATGTTCACTTAAAGAATACGATACACTTCATACAGTTGAAGAAAAGTTTATTCAACTAAGTGAAAAATACTTAGTTTCTTTTTTGGATAACCTCGAATCTGGCTCTATCAAGC
>LULI01000225.1_pt1 | contig 23652 bp, 31 predicted proteins | sample 728191 | NCBI WGS metagenome assembly LULI01 (sample SAMN03860293, study PRJNA289734) | marine metagenome | biome: seawater column; feature: ocean; material: water; isolation source: Red Sea water column Station 169 - depth 50m | place: Saudi Arabia: Red Sea | collected 2011-10-15 | depth 50 m | reverse complement strand
GATAAAGAAAAAACTTTATGATTTTTGAATAGTTTTTTAAATTCTTCTAATTTACCTTTATTTGATGAGGCAATAAGAATGTCATCATTACCTTTCAAGTAAATAGACTCCTTCTACAGCAAATAAATTTGGATTGATTTTAGATAAACCGCCTTGATCACCGTTTCTATTTATGAAAACTTTATCTTTAATTCTAATATTTTCTTTTAAACAAAGATTTTCAAAATCTTTGATAGTACACAAGTGAATGTTTTCTGTTTCATACCAGCTAGACGGCAGCTCTGGTGTAATTGGCATTTTCCCTGACGCAAGGTTTATTCTACATCTCCAATAGCCAAGATTAGGAAGAGTTACAACACATCTTTTTGATAACTCCAACATTCTGTTAAGAGCAAGGTCAGGATTTTTAAGACATTGAATTGATCTTGCCATAATCGATAAATCAAAATTTGATGACATAAAGTCATTTAGGCCCTTGTCTATATCAAGTTTTATTACAGGTATGCCTTTCTCAATGCATTTCTCTATCTTTATGTCATTTATCTCTACGCCGTATCCAAGCACTTGCTTATTTTCAAATAATTCTTTTAATAAAGATCCATCACCACAACCAAAATCAATCACTTTTGAATTTTCCGGAACCCAGCTGTTTATAATTTTTGAAAGTTTTATAGCCATTATGATTCTATGAAATTTGTAATTAAATTTGAGTAAGTTTCTGAATTAAAAAGAAAACTATCGTGTCCATGATCCCCTTGGAGAACCACAAAAGAGGATTTTATATTATTATTCATTGCAGCAATCTGTATTTCCTTTCCTCTTTCTGGTGGATATAGCCAATCTGAGTAAAAACCCACAATTAAAAACTCAGCTTTCACATCTTTTAAAGCCTCATCTAGCGTTTTACTTTTTCCAGCATCATAACTATCCATTACTTTTGTCATTAAAATGTATGAATTCGCGTCAAATAGCTCTGAGAACTGTTCACCTTTATATTGCAAATAATTTTCAACCTCGAAGCTCACAGACTCTTCAACTTTTGAACCTTCATCTTGAAATTTTCTCCCAAATCTTGAATCCATATGCTCTTCTGAAAGATATGTAATGTGACCAAGCATTCTTGCAGTCTTGAGCCCATTTTTAGGTATAACGTCGTGCTCATAATAATTTCCATTATGAAAATTCTCATCTTTTCTTATAGATTCTCTTGCAACTTCATTCAAAGCAATATTCTGAGAACTAGATTTTGCAGCTGCAGCAAAAATTCCAGCTTTTTTAACCTTATCTGGATATGAAATTGACCATTGCAGAGCCTGCATTCCGCCCAGACTGCCACCTGCTACAAAATGCCAACACTCTATGTTTAATTTATCCATAAGCATTTTTTGTGAGTTAACCCAATCCAGGACACTTACTTGAGGAAAAGATTTTCCAAATATTTTTTGCGATGAAGGATTAATTGAAGATGGTCCCGAGGAACCAGCACATCCACCTAAATTATTGCAACAGACAATAAAATATTTATTGGTGTCGATTGATTTACCAGGACCAACTAATTGATCCCACCAACCAGTTCCAAAATCTTCAGAACTTCCTGCTGCGTGATGATTGCCTGAAAATGCATGACACAGAAGAACTGCATTTGATTTACCTTCATTAAGTTCACCATAGGTTTCTATCATTAAATCAAATGAATTTAGCTTCTCACCTGACTCAAGCTCAATTCCTTCTGAAAAATGAACTAATTTTGTTTCTGTCTTCATACTATTGACCTAAGCATATCCGATAAGAAGGATTCAATTAGATTAATTAAAATCAAAACAAAAAGAGGAGAAAAGTCCAGACCTCCAGCTGATGGAATATAGTTCCTTATTGGCATTAAAGACTTATAAGATATTTCCTCAATTAACTCTAAAAAAGCATTTGAGTTTGATGGAGATACCCAACTTAAGTACATACTGATCACCAAAATATATGACAAGAGATGAAAGCTTAAATACTATGGCCAAGATTAAAATATTAAGAGCTTGAATTGGTAAGGGTGAAAATATTTTTGCTATGGGGCTATAAGCTTTAACGAATATTGAAACAATTTGGTTGTAATAATTTACTTTCAATAAATTAAAGATGAAAAGAAAAACAACGGCGTAATTTAATATACTTAAAATAAGCCCAAGTATTTGCATATTAGAATTCATTTGAAATTTCCTTTGATCTTTTGATCGCAGCATTTAATCCTTTTTCAAAGATTTGATTTAAATTATTGGATTTAAGTGACTTTAGTCCAGCTTCTGTTGTTCCTTTCTTAGAAGCAACTGCTTGAATTAGATTATCCAAATCACCATCATTTTCAACGGATGAGCCAACACCTTTCATAAGATTACCAATAATCTCTTTAACAATTTTTTTATCTTGGTTGCATAATCTCATAAGTTTTTTTTCAAATGATTTCAGAGTTTGGAAAAAATATGCCGGACCACTTCCAATGACTCCAGTAAAAGTATCTATTTTTGAGTCATTATTTACTTCAATAACTGTGCCCACTTTTGAGAAGATAGATGATGCTTTTTTAAAGTTACTTTTTTTGAAAGATGAATTATATAAAGCTGTTATTCCATATCCATATTTTGATGCAGTATTTGGCATTGCTCTCATAAATTCAGTTCTACTATCCAGCTTGGTGTATGCAGAGGATTTTATACCAGCAACAAGACTTACAATTTTAGGATTTTTATAGTTATTTAAAATTTCTTTGTATGCTTGGATAGCATCTTTTGGCTTTACAGATAAAATAACTATATCTATATCAGAATTTGATTTTTTTAAGCTTTTAACTTTTAAGCTATTTAATTTTTTTTGATTTGCAGGATTCCTGTCTACAAAAAAAACATTTTTATTGCTCATTCCATTCAATAGGAGTCCTGAAATTAAAGCTTGTGCAATATTACCACCACCAAAAAATAATATATTTTTCATGATCTTTTACCAAAAATTGATTCACCAATTCGAAGCATATTAGATCCATGAATTATGGCATCCTCGTAATCCGAAGTCGTTCCAAGTGAGACAGCACTTGCATTAGGATAAATTTTTTGTAACTTGACGCTTAAGTTTATAACTTCTTCCATCATATGATCTCTTTCTTTTTTATCATTTGTTAGTTTTGGGAGAGCCATTATGCCTTTTAAATTAATATTTTCCATAGATTCTACTAATTTTGCTATATCAAAAAGCTCATCAGGACTGCATCCACTTTTTGAATTTTCAGACGAAATATTAATTTGAATACATCCATCTATTACTTTGTTAATTTTTTTACACTCATCATTAAATTTCCTAATAATTTTTTCCCTTTCGAGGGTATGAATCCAATCAGCATTATTTGCAATTACTTTAACTTTATTGGATTGAATTGGCCCAATGAAATGCCAAACAATATTATCTGAATCTATCAATGAAGATTTTTCTTGAAGCTCTTGTGCGTAATTTTCTCCGAAGTTATTGATTCCATTCTCAAGAGCTATCTTAATGTGCTCAAAGCTTTTTTTCTTAGAAACCGCAATTAAAGTTATTTCATCTCTTCTTCTGTTAATAGATGAGCACAATTCATCGATACTGCTATTAATGGTATTAATATTTTTAATTAGTTCTCTTTGCATACAGTTCTTAATCGTGGTTCAAAACCTCTCTTTGTTATTTTTTCTTTAGCATTATTTGCTGCTGATCTATTTATATAAGGGCCTGATATTACACTATTTAATAGCTTTCCAGGCAAAAGTGTACTGTACACCTCGTTAATTGATAGGTTTTCAATATCGCTATTGAGCATTTTAATTGCCTCAAGAGCATATTTTTTATTTCCGTATGCGCCAATTTGGACAAAGAACTGACACTCTAAAGAATTATTTTCTTCATTAAATTCAATAAGCACTGAATTTTCCATTAATGATGAAGGGAAGTCTATGTTTACGGTGTTAGAAGTATTGACATTCTTAATTGATGTAACATTCGTCTTGAATAGAAATATTGAACTAAAGGCTAGACCTACGCCTATAAAAATTAATATCAGGATGGCGCTAGCAGATATTGTCCTTACTGATGGCTTTTTTGATGTAAAAACAGTTTTTCTTTTAGTCTTTTTTGATTTATTACGTTTAACATTTGCAAAGTCTTTCATTTGCTTACATTTTTTTCATTGGAGTAATTCCTAATAAATTTAAACCATTTGAAATAACTTGTTTTACAGCTATTAGGCACTCTAAAATTGATTGTATATTTTCTTCAGATTCAGACAAGACATGATTATCATTATAGAAACTATGAAATAGTTGAGATAAATCTTTTAAGTAATAAATAATTACATGAGGTTGAAGGGTATTTGCAGATTTATTTACAATATCTGGAAATTTTGAAATTTCATGAATCAGATTGTCACATTCTTTATAACTCCCACTGCTAATATTTTTAATATTTCTTTTAATATCAGAGAATTTATCTAAGGCCTTTTCTTCAAGCGAAACGATTCTTGCATGCGCATACTGAATGTAATAAAAAATATTTTCTTTACTATCTGATTTTGCTAAATCAAGATCAAAATCTAAGTGCTGATCAGCTTGCTTTGATAAATAATAAAATCTCGCAGCATCCGAACCTATATCTTCTATAAGATTTTTTAACGTAAAAAATTCTCCCGATCTTGTGGACATCTTGACCTTTTTTCCATCCTTGAAAAGATTTGCAAATTGAACAAGTTTTACAATTAGTTTGTCTTTATTTGACCCAAGGTTTTCAATAGATGCCTCTATTCTCTTAATATATCCATGATGATCGGCTCCCCAAATATTTATTAGCTTGTCAAAACCTCTATCAATCTTATTTTTATGATATGCAACATCAGAGGCAAAATATGTTGCCTTTCCATTATCTCTAACTAAAACTCTATGTTTATCATCACCACTTATGTCTGTATTGAGCCAGGTGGCCTTATCTTTCTCATTTACATTAAATGCTTTTAGATCATCCTCAATTGATTTAACAATTTCTTTTAATGAGAATTTTTTTATGAGATTCCATGAATTATTATTTAATTTTTCTAATTCAAGAATGATATTATCTATTTCTTCTTCTGGATCCTTACAGGATTTGATTGAAATTGACTTGAAGTCATCTATTTTTAATTTCTTATCTAATTTTTTTCCAATTTCATCAATGTACTCCCCTTTATATCCATTGGCTGGAAAGTAATTATTAATATCATTTTTTATTAATCTTAATATGACGCTTGCTGTCAGAATATCGATTTGTCTTCCAGCATCGTTAACATAGTATTCTTTTTCAACTATTGAGCCTGTTGATTCAAGAATTCTACCAATTGCATCACCATAGGCAGCTCCTCTTCCATGGCCAACATGAAGAGGGCCAGTGGGATTTGCGGAAACAAATTCAATTTGTATCTTATTTTTTTTACCAATGTCAGACCTGCCAAATGAATCCTTATTTTTATTAATATATTCAATTATTGATGCAAAATTCTCTCTCTTTAGTGAGATGTTTATAAATCCTGGCCCTGCAACTTCCACGTTATCAAATTTGTTAATTTTTTTTAATCTTGTTTTAAGTTCCTCGGCTAATTTTTTTGGATTAATCTTTAGTATGCTTGCCGTGATCATACATACATTTGTAGTTAAATGACCCTTGTTAAGATCATCTGTTATAGAAGTAGCACATTTTTCCATAATAGAATCAATATTCTTCTTATTATTTATAATTGAAGATAGAAATATTTCTATTTCTTTATTAATTTCATCAATCAAGACTTTGCTCTCCCTACGTAGGTCATGTCCCTAGTATCCACCTTTATTATTTCATTTTCATTTACAAATAAAGGCACTTGAACCTCAACATTTGTTTCAAGTTTTGCAGTTTTAGTTGCACCTGAAACAGTATCTCCTTTTACTCCAGGCTCTGCTTTGATAATTTTAAGCTCAACAATCACTGGAGGATTTACAAGAATAGGCTGACCATTCCACAAAATAACTTCACATTTCTCCTGTCCAACTAACCATTTTGAAGCATTTCCTATCTGTGATCCGTTAACTTCAATTTGCTCATAATTATTTTTGTCCATAAAGTGCCAAGAATCATTATCCTTATATAAAAATTCCATTTCTTTATGATTTACATCTGCTGCTTCAACACTTTCTCCTGACTTGAAAGTTTTATCATTTGTGTTTCCAGTTAGAAGATTTTTATATTTAACTCTCATTACAGCTTGACCTTTTCCTGGTTTATGAAATTCATGTTCTATAATCGAGCAAGGAGCATTATCAATTAATAGCTTTGTACCATTTTTAAATTGGTTTGTTGAAATTTTCATTTTAGCTTTATTTTTATGTTATTTTAGTATTGAGGCACATCATATGAAACAAATAATATTTTTTATTATATCGATTTTTTCTTTCTTAATCCCTTGTAGCATTGCATATCTTTCTGGCAATGAAATTGTTTTAAATGCTGTACTAATTGCATTTTTTATTCATTGGATCGCATTTATTCCAGCTTATATTTTTCAAACTGAAAAATTTTATGATTTAACTGGAAGTATTACTTATCTAACAGTTGTATGGTTTGCCTTCGTTAGTTCATATCAATCTATTTTTAACAATATCGGGAATCTAGTTTTAGCCTTACTTATTTCCTTCTGGACAATAAGACTTGGGACATTTTTATTTATGAGAATTCAAAAAGATGGAGAGGACAAGAGATTTAGGACAATAAAGCCATCAGCTTCACAATTTTTTATGACATGGACTATTTCAGGTACATGGGTAACATTATGTTCAATGTGTGCGCTAGTTGCGATATCTAGCCCTTACGGTGTTGCAATGAATTTCTTAACCTACTTAGGAATAATCTTATTTATATTTGGATTTACCATTGAGATTATTGCTGATAACCAAAAATCAGCTTTTAGGTCAATTGAGGCCAATAAAAACAGGTTTATTACTTCAGGTTTATGGTCAAGATCACGCCATCCTAACTATTTTGGAGAAATATTATTATGGTTTGCAATTGCTATTATCTCATTTTCATCTCTTGAGGGAATTCAAATGATTACATTAATATCTCCATTATTTACTTATTTTTTACTAGTATACGTAAGTGGAGTAAGGATGCTTGAAGATAGAAGTAATAAAAAATGGGGTGACAATGATGAATATAAGAAGTACAAGAAAGATACCCCAATGCTTTTTCCTAAGCTTTTCAACAACTAGAAGATATAATCTCTTCTTTGATTTATTTATAAATTAGCAGAAAACACTATCTTATTGGTAAAATAGGAATGAATTTAAAATGCAGCAAACATTTTATTTATTAGGTTAGGACTGTTAATATATTCTGACCTAAGGGAGTACATAATGTTTAAATTAATAAAGAATAAATCTTTAACAGCTTTTTTTTGCTTTATTTTTTCAATTAGCATTAACGCTAATGAAATCATAGCAGAAGTAAATATGGAGAATGTCCTAGAAGTTGGTAGAGAAAATCAAACTTTGTCAGCCAATTCTCAAGATAAAATTGATCAGACGGAAAGACAAACTGACAAGATCGTTAACGAATATAAAGTTGTTAATAAACAAGTTGAAGGATTAAAACTTTATAACGAACAGAAAAGAATTCAAATTCAAGCTCAATTGGATCTAATGGATAAGCTTGATGAGCAATTGGTTCAAGTTGTTGTAATGCAAAGACAAATTCCGCCTTTGGCTGAAAAAATGCTTGATACATTAGAAACTTTCATTAATCTTGATACTCCTTTTAGATCTGAAGAAAGAAAAGCTAGAGTTGATTTAGTAAGATCATCTTTAGCTAAACCAAAAGTAACTGCATCTGAACAAGTAAGACAAGTTCTTGAAGCATATAATATTGAAGCGGAGTATGGACGTAAAATTGATACTTACGAAGACAAATTAGCTGATGGCACTGTTGTGAACATACTTGTAATAGGAAGAATTGGTATGTTCTATCAAACTAAAGACGAAAGAACTAGTGGAAGATGGGATAATGAAACTGGAACTTGGGAAGAGCTCCCTGGAAGTTACAGAAAGCCTATTAGAGATGGCATCAGAATGGCTAAAAAATTAGCACCAACAGATATGTTGTTGATGCCAGTTGTGAAAGGAGAGGCATAATGAAAAAGTACTTACCTATATTATTTGTTCTATCCTTAACACTTAATACTTTTATATTTGCACAAGAATCTGAGAGTGATGAAACAGAAATATCTACTGTTGAAGCGCTTCTTCAACTTGTTAAAGAGGGTAAAACCAAAGAGCAATCTGCAAATGCAGAACGTGAAGCTAAGTTTATGGCTAATAAAAATGAGCAAGCTGCAATTTTAGCCGCTGAAAAAAGAGAACTAGCAAGACAAGAAAGAATTGCTGATCAGCTTGAGGCTGAATATAAAAAGAACGAAGAAATCTTAAGAGTTAAAGAGGAAGCATATCAAAAAGAACTTGGATCTTTGGTTGAACTATTTGGTCATCTTCAAAGCTCAGCAGGTGAAGCAGCAGTACAATTTTCTGGTTCTTTGACAAGCCCTCAATATGGTCTTGATAGAGTAGATTTCCTAAATTCACTTACATCAAAAATGTCAGAGACTACTGAGTTACCAACTATCAGAGAAATTGAAGGTTTATGGTATGAACTTCAAAGAGAGATGGTTGCAAGTGGACAAGTGGTTTCTTTTGATACAACTGTAATCGATGTTGATGGCGAGTCTTCAACATGCAATGTTACAAGAGTTGGTTTGTTCAATGCCGTCTGTGATGGTAAATATTTAGAGTATATTGCTTCTACAGGGCAATACGCATTTTTACCGAGACAACCTGCTGGAAGATTTACAAAAACTGCGAAGAGTGTTGGCAATGCTGATGTTGGAGAGCAAGTTAGATTTGGTATTGATCCAACAGGACCTACTGGAGGAAGTCTTTTAGCTAATTTAATTCAGACTCCTTCTTTAGCTGAGAGAGCTGCACAAGGTAGAGAAGTTGGATACGCAATCATTTTTGTTGGTTTAATTGGTATTGGTTTAGCGTTTTGGAAATTGTGGAGTTTATATGTTCTTGGTAAGGCAGTAAGAGCTCAATCTGGCTCTAAAACATTAGATGTTAGAAATCCTCTTGGAAGAGTTCTTAAGGTTGGTGAAGAAAACTTTAGTAAAGATATTGATACACTAGAGCTAAAACTTGCTGAAGCTATTATGGCTGAGAGACCATCAATTGAGAGAGGTATTGGCGCAGTTAGAATTATCTCAGTTGTTGCACCTCTTGCAGGTTTATTGGGAACTGTAACAGGTATGATTGTTACCTTCCAAATGATTACTCTCTATGGAACAGGCGATCCTAAACTTATGGCTGGTGGTATTTCACAAGCACTTGTAACAACTGTTTTAGGTTTGCTAGTTGCAATACCTACTACACTTCTTCATTCTTTCGCAGCCTCTTCGGCTAAAGGAATAATTAGTGTACTTGAGGAACAAAGTACAGGTATTCTTGCAGAGAGAGCCGAAGGTAGTTAATAGTTAATTATGTTTTTTGCTATCACAGAAGCATTCTCGTCCATAAGAGATTTTATGGAAGCGGGTGGTAGTGTTTTATGGTTAATTGCTATTCTTGTTTTCTTTATGTGGGCAATGATATTTGAAAGAATATGGTATTTTTCTCATGCCCATGAGTTTTATATTCAAGATTTGTCTGCAAAATGGAATAATAGAACTGATAAAACCTCATGGCATGCCCTTCAAATTAGAGAAAAAATGCTTTCTCAAGCAAAAGTTGAAATAAATAAAAATTTATCGATCATCCAAACTTGCGTAGTTTTAGCACCATTGTTTGGTTTGTTAGGAACTGTTACAGGAATGATTGAGGTTTTTCAAGTTATGGCTTTTAATGGAGGAGGTGATGCTAGGGCAATGGCGGGAGGTGTTTCAAAGGCAACACTACCAACAATGGCTGGTATGGTTGTTGCTCTATCAGGTGTATTTGCCACTATATATTTATCAAGCGCGTCTGACAGACATACAAATGACTTAAGAGAATTAATTAAAAGAGAATTATAGGAGAACAAAAAAATGAGAAGAAATGCTATAAGTACTGCTGTTAAGGATGAAGAAAGCGAAATTAATTTAACACCAATGCTTGATGTTGTTTTCATCATGCTAATCTTCTTTATCGTAACAGCTAATTTTATAAAAGAACCTGGATTGGAAATTAATAGACCTGATTCAGATACTGCTGAAATTCAAGAAAATGCTGCAATTTTAATTGCGGTTGGAGCAAATGACGAAGTTTATATGGATGGAAGAAGAATTGATGTAAGGCAGGTTAAGGCAAATGTTGTTAAAATGCTTGCAGACAATCCACAAGGATCTGTAGTTATTCAAGCAGACGAAAGGGCAGTAGCAGATACTATTATTAAAGTTATGGATGGAGCTCGAGAAGCTGGAGTTAATGCCATATCTCTAGCATCAGAACCTAAATAGAATATGAATCAAGTCCTTACCGCAATTAGTTTAGTTACAAAGCCTATACATGATATTTTTGTAAAGACTTTTAATGCTAACAAATATGCAGCTGGGATTGGATTTTCATCTGTAATTACATTAACTCTTTTTTTTGTAATGGTTATTTTAATTGCCCTAGGAGATAGTGGATTAAAACAAGACACTTCTGTAAAACTTCAAGATATTGTTATGCCAGAAAGAGATATAGATACATTTATGTCAGAAGTTGATAAGCCTGAAAAGCCTGAAGAGCAGCCTGAAGATATTGCGCAACCAGAATTAGATCTTCAACCACTAGCCGGATTAGATGTTTCTGTTGCAAAACCAAAAGCAAATTTTAAAGCAGGAGGATCATTCTTTAGAGATGGTGAATATATTCCATTATTTAAAGTTATTCCAATATATCCCAGAAGAGCTCAAGAAAGAGGCACAATGGGATATGCTTTAGTAGAATTTACTATTACTGAGACAGGTAGCGTTGAAGACGCAAATACTATTGAAGGATATTGTTCAAATACTAATCCAAGTGATCCTGCTACTGAGTTTAGACCTTGTACAATGTTTAATAGCGCATCTTCTAGGGCTGCTTTAAAATTAAAATACAAACCAAAAATTGTTGATGGAAAAGCAGTTCCTGTTAGTGGAGTTCTTCATAGATTTACATACATACTAGATGAAGAATAAAATATAGATTATGACAAAAGGTATATCAACATATTTATTTTCAGTTTTGGCAATTTGTTTTGTATTTTCTTCATTAGAGGTTGAAGCACAATCTCAAACAGAGACAAAGAAGCAAATTAAATACAAAAAGGCAAGAGCGCTGCAAACCTCAACTGCAAAAAAAATGGCTAAAGTCTATGAGGCAATTGAAGAAGTAGACGAAAATGGAGAACCTGCTCCAGATATGGAAACAGTTTTAAGTGTATTAACAGACCTTCGCAATAATAAAGATAGCCTAAAGAGCTATGATAGATCTGTAATGTGGAATGCTTGGGCATATGTATATATGCAAGATGATAATTATCCTCAAGCAATGGTTGCATATACAAATGTAATGAATGAACCTGAAGTAACCATAGGTTTAAGAAATGGTGCATTATTTTCATTAGCTCAGTTAAATTTGGCGCAAGAAAATTATCAAAAAGGGATAAATTTAATACTTCAATGGATGAATGAGGTTGAAACAATCACAGCGCAGGCTTACTCGGTTCTGGGACAAGCATATTTTGCGGTTGGTAATTTTAGGAAATCTTTGTCATCACTTGAAACAGCTATATCAATGGCTGAAGAGGAGGGCTATAAACCTCGAGAGAATTGGTATGCTCTTCTTGCAGGTTGCTATAGTGAGCTAAAAGATGAAATAGGTGAAAAAGAAGCTTTATTAAAGCAAGTACCAATTTATGAAATTCTTGTAAATCTCTACCCAAAAAAATTATATTTTATACAGCTAGGTGGAGCATATGGTCAGTTAGGTAGGGAAAGGGACTATATGATTACTCTCAAAACTGCTTATCAAAAAGATTTTCTTGATAAAGAGGGTGAGTATTTAGCTCTTGCCCAACTTCTATTATTGAATAAGAATCCTTACTGGGCAGCTGAAGTTCTTGTTTCTGGTCAAAACAAAATGATTACTATTGTTGATGAAAAAACAGAGGAAGAAAAAATCGTTCCTGTTGTTAAAAGCAATGAAAAGAATTTAAAAGTACTTGCAGACTCATGGAGAATGGCACAAGAAATCGATAGGGCAATTCCTGTTCTTGAAAGGGCTGCAGAAATGTCAAAAGATGGCAAGTCATATGTTCTTTTAGGCAACCTTTATTTGTCTGAAGATAAAGTTGAAAAAGCAGTTGATGCTATAAAAAAAGGCTTGAAGAAAGGGAAGGTAGGTAATCTTTCGCAGGTACATTTAACTCTTGGTCAGGCATATTTTGAACTTCAAGAGTTTGAAGAAGCAAAGAAAAATTTTAGAATTGCAGCAAGAGACAAAGAGAAAAAAGTTAAAACACAAGCAAATAACTGGATAAAATATACCGAAAATGAAGAAATTAGAGTTAAAAATCTAGCATTAAGAAGAGACTATATTCAGATGAATTCTTCATCTTAAACTCTTTCTAAAATCCTAACTTTAAAGTCGTAGTCATTATCAATATCTTTTGAAAATTTTTCTGTGCTTATTTCCTGCCACTGATTAAAATCAATATCTGGATAAAATACATCTCCTTCGATTTCACAATCTACATTGGTCAGGACTAATTTATTAGTTATCTCTATGGTATCTCTAAAAAGATAACCACCTCCAATTATCACAATTTCATTATATTCATCGTGATCATTACATTTTTTATTTGCAGCATCTAAAGCTTCATCTAAGCTTTTAAAAACCTCTGCCCCATCAATTCTATCTATTGTTGTTGAAATTACATAATTGATTCTGTTTGGAAGTGGCCTACCTATAGATTCGTATGTCTTTCTTCCCATGAGTAGAATTTTGTTAGTAGTATAGTTTTTAAAATGTTGGAGATCTCTTTTTAGGTTCCATGGGAGCATATTATCTACACCGATTACATTATTATTTGATAGAGCAACTACATGTGAAATTATTTTTTTCATACTGCCATTTCTGCTTTTATAGGAGGGTGAGGGTTATAATTTTCTAGAATAAAATCATTTACGCTGTATTTTTTTATATCTTCGAGAGAATTAATTTTAGGAATTTTAAGGTTAGGAAGTGGCTTTGGCTCTCTGGATATTTGTTCCTTTACCTGATCAATTGAATTTTTATATATATGAGCATCACCAAAAGAATGAATAAATCTCTTTGGTTGTAAATCTAGGATCTGAGCAAAAATAGACAAGAGCAAAGCATAACTTGCTATATTAAAAGGAACTCCAAGAAACATATCTGCACTTCTTTGGTACATATGACAGCTTATAGAATTATTATGAATATAAAACTGTGACATTACATGACAGGGAGGCAGAGCCATTTTTTCTATTTCACCAACATTCCAAGCAGAAAGAATATGTCTTCTACCATCAGGATTTTCTTTCAATCCTTTTAGTAAATCTTTGATTTGATCAATTCCACACCAATCTCTCCATTGGACGCCATAAACTGGACCAAGAATCTTTTTGATATCTGAATTTTCGTATCCTAATTCTTTGCCTTGATTATCTGCATTATCAGTCCATATTGTTGAATACTTTTCCAAATTAGTTAATTCAGATCTATCTTTGCTAAATCGGATCTCAGCAAGTCTTCTCTCATCATCTGAGCCCTCTAGGAACCATAACAGCTCAGATACAACGCCTTTCCATGCAAGAGATTTAGTAGTTACAGCTGGAAATCCTTTTTCTAAGTCAAATTCAAACTGATGCCCAAAAGATGATATTGTTCCAGTATTAGTTCTATCACTTTTTTCTTCTCCGTTTTCCAATATATATCGAAGAAGATCTAAGTATGCTTTCATATTTTTCTCCTGGAATATAACAACATAAAAAATCCAATAATCATCATTGGTATACATAAGACTTGCCCCATGCTTAATGAGTCAAAGGCAATGTAACCAATATGAGCATCTGGCTGCCTAAAGAACTCAATTATAAATCTTATTAATCCGTAAAAGATAAGAAATGATGAAGAAACTATACCTTTTACATTTGTTTGTTTGCTGATCACAAATAAAATTAGGAATAATAATAAACCTTCGCCAAAACTCTCATAAATTTGTGAAGGATGTCTTAAAACTCCAAAAGGGTCAGTTGGAAAAATAAAACCCCAATCGCCATTTGTTGCCTTACCGTATAATTCACCATTTAGAAAATTACCAATTCTTACCAAGCCAAGACCAATAGGCATTGCCAAAGCAACACCATCAAGTAATTTTAATAACTCTATATTTTTCCTATAACAAAAGATAACTAGACTAATAATTACTCCAATTAAACCACCATGAAAGCTCAGTCCACCCTGCCAAACATAAAATAAAGATAAGGGATTATTCATTAACTGTTCTGACCCATATATGAACATGTAACCGACTCTTCCACCGCAAATCGCTCCAAAGAATAATCCATACAGAAAAACCATATCATTTACTTCATCTTTATTAAGACCTATCTCTTTTATAGTTCTGTTATTTTTTAGAAAAACGTAAATTAATAATGCAGATAACAACCATGTCACTGCATAGTACTGAATTTTTAATGGTCCAAGCTCAATAAGAGTAGGGTTATTAAAGAAATTTGATAGCTCTATCGTCATACTGCAAACATATATATTGATATTATAAAAAACCAACCTGCCATAAGTCTCCTCAGAGTTGCTTGAGATAAATAATGAGCGATATCTGTTCCATATTTTGCAGAAAAAATACTTGTAAGAGAAACTCCTAAAAGAGCTGGTAGATAGACATATCCAAAACTTAAATTAGGTAACATATTTTGATTAATGCCTGCAAGAACATATCCTAATGTCCCAAAAATTGCTATAGGCACTCCACATGCTGCTGATGTGCCTATTGCAGAGGTAAGATTGAGCCCAGAACCCTTGAAATATGGAACTGAAAAAGTTCCTCCTCCAATGCCTAAAATTGAGGACAAAAAGCCTATACCAGAACCAACAAAAATTGATTTCGGTTTTAGACGAAACATATTCTGCAAAAGATCTTTATTTAAAAGAATATCCATGCCAACAATTAATACAAATGTTGCAATTGTAATTTTTAATATCAATCCATCAATTTGGACTGCAAATAGCGCTCCTAAGAATGCACCAAATACTATTCCAGACGCAACAGGCTTGAAGCTATCAATATCAATTGAATTCTTTTTTCTATGGGCATTTGCTGAAGAAAGCCCTGTAAAGATGATACATGATATTGACGTACCTATTGCAAGCTGAACAATGATCTCATTTTCAAATCCAAGATTAATAAATGTACCTATAAGAACTGGCACCATGATAAGCCCCCCACCGATACCAAACATACCAGCTAGTAATCCAGAAAGGATGCCTAGCGCCCCAAATATTAAAATTTCATCAAACATTATTAAACTCTTTACAGAAAGAATATTTTAATTTATTTAATGCCTCTCTATAGACTTTTTCTTTGAATGAAATAATTACATTGAGAGGGTACCAATAGGATACCCATTTAAAAGAATCAAACTCATTGTCAGGGTCATTATCAAAAGATATTTCTACATCTTCTTTTAATTTAAATAAAAACCATTTTTGTTTTTGGCCCTTAAAATTTGTTTTAAATATTTTTTTTCTTCTGCTTGTTTTGGGGATATCATATTTTAACCAATCGTCAATCGAATCGATAAGTTTTACTGATTTTGAGCTTATGCCCACTTCTTCAAAAAGTTCTCTTTTAGCAGCTTTCAAGGAATTTTCTCCAAAATCAATGCCTCCCTGAGGAAATTGCCAACTATTCATACCTTTTCTTTTACATAACAATAAATTTCCATGTTTATTGGCAACAATTACACCAACATTCAGTCTGTATTCATTTTCGTGCATGGATTTACTTAGTATTTAGCTCAATACTTTTATTGATTAAATATACAAATGCTAGACTTAGAAATATCAATAGGATACTTGGACTTGCTGCCATCTCCCACTCTCCCTCACTTGTAAAGTTATAAATTTTAGTTGAAAGGGTATCAAATCCAACTGGCCTTAAAAGAAGAGTTGCAGGTTGTTCTTTTACTGACTCAATAAAGACAATCATGAATCCTAGAAATAAGGCTGATTTCATTTGTGGATAATAAAATGCAATAAATGCTTTTAGAGGATTGCTTGGAATAAGAGACAATGCATTTTCTGATGATTTGGATATATTAGCCAAAGAGGAACTAGAATAATTATATGCAGGTGTCATAAATCTCAAACTTAAACAAAGAATTAAACCAAATATTCCATAAATTGTAATAGAAGTTCCAAAGATAGCATCAAAGCCAATTAAAAGTCCTGCAGATATTACAGACCCCGGGATGGCATAACCTGATGTAGAAATTGAAATTAATGATTTTAATTTATTTGACTGTCTATAGGATAGTGAAAGAGCAGTTGCGAAAAAGATTGTAAAAATACCAACGGCGAAACCTAGAATCGAAGAATTAATTAATAAGTTAACATTACTAAGAAGATTGATACTTGATTCAGATAACTGCCAATAAATAAGTTGAAATAATGGTAAGCAAAATACAATTAAAAATACTAATGAGCATATTAATGAGAACATTATTTGTTTAGATTTATTGAGTTCAACTTTATTTATCAATTCTGCAGTTCTTGTAGCAACCCCACGTGGACTATCTGCGTAGTATTTAGAAAGTAGCATAATGAAAATAACAAATATTAAAAGATATCCAGCCAGTCTAGCTCCAGAAAAATAGCTTTGATATCCAAACCAGGAGTCATATATGCCAACTGTAAATGTATCTATCCTTAAAGTTGATACCCCACCAAAATCTGCGATTATTTCAAAGATTACTAAGGCCATTCCTCCTATAATTGCGGGCTTTAATGATGGAAGTATTACTTTTCTTACAGCGCCTAAATTCGAGTCACCTAAAGATTTTGCTGCTTTAAATATCTTGGTACCAACTGATGAAAGTTGAGCTTTGATTATGAGATAAATATAGGGAAATAATGCCATTGACATTATCAGAGATGCGCCAAATATGTTTTTTATTGATGGAATAGCAATACCGAAATTTCTTAAAAATTCAGATATGGGACTTGAGTATTCAAACATTCCAACAAAAATAAATGCATAAACATATGCAGGAAATGCTATTGAAAGACTCAAAGCCCAACTAAAAAAATTACAACCTGGAAATTTATAAAAAGTAACTAATATTGCTAAAGGAACAGCTAAGAGCATAGATATGAAAGCAGACCCAAAAGACAATAAAATTGTATTTTTGAATAGGCTTAATAAATATCTATTTGATAAGAATTCAATATCAACGTCATTAGTAAAAGCAAGAATAAAAAAGATAATAAAGAAAATAAATGTGAACATAATCCATGGCAATGAAATATATTTCCATAATCTCAAATTTTGCATTATTGCTCTTCGTCTAAACTTTCTGCGCCTTTTTCTAGTTTATTTCCTAGAACATTTACCCTAGTTTGAAGTTTTTGAACATCCTTTAAAGCGCCATCTAATCTTTTTATTACAGATTCTGTACTTAAATCTAGATTAGAAAATTCTTTTTGAATATCACTCACAACTTTGGCAACTTTCGCTGCAGTTTCATTTAACTTTAAATAATGATGTCCGACTCTTATAGTATCAAGAAAGGCAGCTAGCGTATTAGGTCCTAATATAAGAATCTTTTTTTCTGTGAGACACTCTTGTCTTAAGTTATCAATCATATCCACAAGATCGATTAGCTTTTCTGAGGCTATGTAAAGCACAGCATAATTAGATGTGGTATTTTGCAAAATATATTTGTTAGAAATATCCTCAGCGTCTCTCAATAAAGCGGTCCTGAGATCCCTCAAAACCTTTTTTCTATCTACATCATTACTTGCTGATTGATAGTTTTGATATTGACCAGCATAAAACTTTGAATCAATAGGGATAATAAAGCCCTCTGCACTTGTTATTGCACAATCAACTCTGTCAGATGATTCAGAGTTTATTTGAGCCTGAAATTGATAACTATCGCTTGGCATTATATCTTGAACAATTGACTCAAGACTCCATTCGCCAAGCCTTCCAGTTGTAACATTTCCTCCTAAGAACCTATTTAATTCATTAATTGGTGTAGTTACTGATGCTAAGTCCATTTCTATCTTATTTATATCATTTGAAACTTCGTTAAGTTTGTTTTGAAGTAATTGAGTTTCTCCAATATCTGAGGTCTCTTTATTTTTTATACTAAAGATTAGATAAATTAATACCCCTAAAATGAGAATTAAAGATATAAATATTAAGTAATTAATCATGATGTTAGTATAAAATTACACATATATTATGCACCAAGAAATTATAGAAAGATTTAATTCCTTGAAAGAAAAGCAAATATCTATTGATATTACTCGAGGAAAGCCAGACAAAGATCAACTAGACCTATCTAATGATCTTATTGATATATCTATTCCTACTTCATCAGATGATGGCGCAGATCTAAGAAACTATGGCGAGCCTTTTGGCATAATCGAAGCAAGAAGACTTGGTTCTGAACTCTTAAACGCTCCTATTGAGAATATTCTTGCGGGGGAACAATCAAGTCTTTTACTTACATATCAAACAGTTCTTTCAAATTTTCTTTTTGCAGAACCAATTCCTTGGAAAAATTTAAAAAATCCAAAATTTATATGCCCAGTACCAGGATTTGATAGACATTTTATGATGCTTGAGGATTTTGGAATTGAAGCGGTACCGATTCCTTTAACTGATGATGGTATAGATTTAAATGTGTTTGAAGAGGTACTAAAAACTGCAGATGATTATGTAGGAATATTATGTGTTCCAAAACATTCAAATCCGTCTGGAGAAATTTATTCAGATGAGAATTTAAAAAAGATGTTTGAAATAGGATCGCAATATTCAAATAAATTTTTGTTTCTTTTTGATCATGCATATTTGATTCATGACTTTTTACCAACTCCAGAACAAAAACCTTTATGGCAAGTTGTTGAGGAGTCTAATGTGCAAGATCAAACTGTAGTTACAACCTCTTTTTCAAAAGTTACTTTTGGTGGAGGCGGGATCTCTTTTATGGCTACTTCAGGACACTCATTAGATTTGATTAAAAAGGTAAGAACAACAATGATTATCTGTCCTGATAAATTAAATCAAAAAAGACATGTTGAGTTTTTTAAGAATGTTGAAAATATCAAGTCTCATATGAAAAAACATGCTGAATTAGTTAGGCCAAAGTTTGAGTTAGCATATGACTATTTAAAAAAACTCGCATCCAAGGTTGTAAAATTATGTAAAGATCTTGGCGTATTAATAACTCCTGCTGGCTCTACTTTTCCTAAAAATTATGATCCTAATGATAGCGTTATCAGGTTAGCTCCTACATATGTAAGTAAAGAAGAGCTAGCTGATGCTATGAATGTTTTTATAACCTCTGTAGAAGTTGCTCATTTTGAAATTAGTGTTTAGTTTGTTGCTAAATTATGCGGAATGTAAGAATTTCCATCAAAGTGTGAAAAAATTTTCTTAATATCAGGATGATTTGCAGGACCACTTTCAACATCATTAATTAGATTTTGCTCTGAGACATAAGCGATATAAAATATTTCTTCATTTTCTGCAAAAACATGATAAAAGGGTTGGTCTTTTTTTGGTCTGAAGTCCTTTGGAATCGAGTTATACCATTCTTCGGTGTTATTAAAAGAAGGATCTAAATCAAAAATAACACCACGAAAATTAAGAAATTTATGTTTTACAACATTTCCAATTGAAAACTTTGCTTCTACTAATTCTTGCATTATATTTATAACTTAAACCATTATTAGGAAAAAGTCATGGATGAAGATTTTATAGTAGTAACTACATATGATATCGACGGTGCTGAGATTGAAAAACATATTGGTCTTGTTCAAGGAAGTACTGTAAGAGCAAGAAATGTTGGCTCAGACTTTCTAGCAAATCTTAAAAACATAGTTGGAGGAGAGCTTGTTGGCTATTCTAAACTTTTACAGACTTCAAGAGAGCAGGCATATGCAAGAATGATAGAAGATGCAAAATCCAAAGGTGCCAATGCAGTCCTTGGGTTTAGATTTCAGACCTCAACTGTAGCTAGTGGAGCAGCAGAGATTTTAGCTTATGGGACTGGTGTCAAAATTAAATAGGAAGAAATATGAATAAAACAGAAAAAGTTGCTCTAAGAGAAGCAGTTATTGTGGTGATGATGGGCGCTGTAATTAATTTTCCATTACAAACATATCTTTTATGGCTAACAATTGATAATTGGCAATGGGCAGATCCCATAAAAATATCAATTTTCGTTCAGTTAATTATTACCGTTGTAGCTTTAATAAGGGTTTATGCAATTAGAATGAGGTTTCAAAGAGGAAAATTTTAATTATCTTCTTTTTCTTTTTTACCTTTCTTTTTTTCAGACATCATTCTCATTTTCATTCTATGATTAATCATGTCCTTGCACCAAACATCATAAATAGTTGAATAGTTAGCTGCCATATCCGCTAATACACTAACCTCAAGCCATTTTTCTTCGTTTTCAGGATTGAGTTCAATTTCTTTCCAAATCGAGTCGCTTAAAGATAGTAATCCAACTACTCCATCTTTGATTTCTTTGCACTCTTTAAAATCCATGAGATAATTTGGATTGTTCATAAACCTATCCTTCATGGTTTTTTCCTTGTCCATATGATCGTCTGCGACAAGCGTAAAGCAAAGAAAAAAACTTAATATCATTGTAAAATTTTTCATAATAATCACCTTTAATTTGTAGGTACATATTAGATTACATTTTTTTTCTAAAAGTTCCAAAAAAATCTTTACTTTTAATTTTAAGTATTCATAATACGCGCCAGTATTCATACTAATAAGCATATTCTGAGTGTTTATTAGTATGAATATGCTAGATTTAATTCAATTATTAAGTGTTTTTTTCGGTACTTTGATAGCCGCACCACTTGTTGTTTCAAAAAAAGCTAAAAAAAGAATGGTGGGGCTTTCTGCTGTCATTGCTGGAAGCTTTTTCGCGATAATTGTTCAACTATATCTAGGTTTATACTATTTTGTATTTGCAAATGCATTTTGGCTTCTCAATGCATGTAACGGCATAAAGAAAATAATTAAAACTAAAAATAAGAGGATTAAAAATTTTTGAAATATTTATAATCTATATAATGAATGCCTTCTTCAACTGAATCCATTTTGGAAATGATTGCTTTAGCCACTTTTTTCGCCTCTACATTTCTAAATTTTTGTAATGGTCCAATCATTAGGAGGCCAAATAAGTTTGTGATTTTTTCAAATATTTTTACATTTAATGGAATTACCTCATTAGGACGTTTGCCTAACAAATGACTTGGATGAGCAATTATGATTTTTTCATATCCCATTAACTTAACTTCATTCTCAATATCACCCTTAACTTTTAAATATGTATTAAAAGATTTAGTATTTGCTCCAATTGCAGATATCAAACCAACTGAATTAGCTCCACAGTTTTTAGCAAATTCAGCAACTTTTTTAATGTAGTTATAATCTACATTAACAAAACTTTTTCTATTATTTTTTTTAATATAAACAAGCTCAGAAAGGCTTAACTTTTGCCCAATTGCGATATAAATTTCATCGACCTTAAGACTTGCATCTAATGAATCAATATTCTCAAAATCAATAACTATCTGATTAATACTATTTTCACATAAAAGCTTTTTTCTACTGAGTAAAATTAAGTCATTATTGGTTGTTTTTAAGTTTTTAAGTATTTCGCCGCCGACTAACCCAGAAGCTCCAACAATTAAAATATTTTTACTCATGCAATTGTTTTATGGTTTCACCAACAAGCTGATCAATAGTTTTTGATCCATCCAAAATTGTCTCACAGTATTTTTGATACATAGGCTCTCTTTCAGAGTAAATCTCAGGAATTGACATTCCCTCTGGAACTGCAAGACCTCTTTTTTGATCAATATCAATTCTTTCCATAATTATCTCAAGAGGTGTATTTATATATATGACTTTAGAAAATTTTTTAAGATGTTCCATCGATTTTGCAGAATAGACTGCACTTCCGCCAGTAGATATGATTCTATTCGATGAGTTTAGACCAAGTATTGCTTTTTCCTCTTCATCTCTTACAAATTTGTAATCATATTTATTTTTGATTTCTTCAAGTGTGGCCGCATGTTTTTGCTCAATAAGCAAATCGGTATCAACAAAGTTGGCACCTATTTTATTAGCAACTGCTTTTCCGATTGTAGATTTGCCACAAGCCGCCATACCAATGAAACTAATGTTAATCATTTTTTGCAAATTCCTGAGTTGCTCTAACAAGTTCATGAGTAATTTCTTTTTCAAATGCACTATGTCCTGAAGAGGGCGCAACTATTAATTCTGCTTCAGACCAATTTTTTTTAAGTTCCCATGCTGTTTCCATCGGACAAACAATATCATATCTACCTTGGATTATTTTTGCAGGAATATGACGAATTTTATCAATCGACTCTGATGCAATTAATTGATCTTCACTATCAAGAAAACCCTTGTTAACAAAATAATGATTTTCAATAAGGGCAAAGGCTAAAGCAAATTTAGACTCAGAATATGATGAAATCATGTCAGGTTTATGATTAAGTGTACTTACAGATCCTTCCCATTTTGACCAGGCAATTGCTGCTTTCATTTTTTTCTTTTCATTATTACCAATAAATATTTTATGATAAGCACCCATTAAATTATGATGATCTCCTTCATCTATTGGCTCCAAAAATCCTTCCCACGCCTCAGGAAATATTCTACTTGCTCCATCTTGGTAGAACCAGTCAAGTTCCTTTTTTCGCAACATAAAAACACCTCTTAACACCAATTCAGATACTGAGTCAGGATATGTTTGTGCATAAGCCAATGAAAGTGTACTGCCCCAAGATCCTCCAAAAACAAGCCATTTTTTGATATTAAGTTTATTTTTTAGAAGCTCAATATCTTCAACTAAATCCCAGGTCGTATTATTGATCAGACATCCATGAGGCTCACTTCTTCCACAGCCACGCTGATCAAAAATGATAATCCTATACAATCTTGGATTAAAAAAACCTCTTACTTTAGTACTTCCTCCTCCGCCTGGACCACCATGCAGAAATACAGCTGGTTTTCCATGTGGATTGCCGCATTCTTCATAATAGATTTTATGTCCATCATTTTCTAAGAAGTTTTTTGAGTAGGGCTTGATATTCTTAAATAACTTATAAGATTTTTTGAATCTTCTTAACATAAAAACATAATAACTTAATAAATTGAGAATTTTTAGACTTAAATGGTGCCCAGAGGTGGGATCGAACCACCGACACAAGGATTTTCAGTCCTTTGCTCTACCAACTGAGCTATCTGGGCTTAAATTGAACTTTGGATTAT